>Ga0098069_100041_pt1 | contig 81842 bp, 87 predicted proteins | sample 27_taG_FD_92584 | JGI IMG/M metagenome (GOLD analysis project Ga0098069, IMG submission 92584) | Marine viral communities from Cariaco Basin, Caribbean Sea - 27_WHOI_OMZ | ecosystem: Environmental > Aquatic > Marine > Oceanic | place: Caribbean Sea: Cariaco Basin | collected 2014-11-09
ATTATAGCCGAGCGCCCCTTAAATCGCGCGCAGTTCCAGCTCTGCGTCTGCTTTTCGAATGCGTCGCGCGCGGCAGCTAAAAGGGGATTCGAAAGCAGCGGTGTACGTCCGGAATGAGGGCGCGAAGCTGCCGTTGCGTGAAATGCAATTGGCGGCTGAGCCATTTTGAGCAGGTTGTGTCCGGCTACACTCGCATTGGCGAATGCTGTGGAAACCAATCAGATATGGCGGGAAGTGGGCCGATTGCGGATCGTCCGCTTTTCTACACCATGAGGCAGAAACAGACATTGCGGAGGCATGTATCTACCGCTCGCTTCGTTCAAGGGTCCGTATCGTTTCTCGGTCCTTGTCGCATGGAAGATATGAGCCGTTCAGCCGGCTAGCGCGACTTCATTGATTTCGCGCGCATTCTCTTCAATGTGCTGTCATCCGTTTAGGATGCTGCCATACTGGGAGGGGCGAGTTGAAAGCAAGCGGGTCCGAGGCGTCTTTCGAGGATGCTCGGAAGCTGAAGATATCTGTCTTCGGCAAGCCCACGATAACGCTTGGCTCCGGAGAAGTCCCCAATCTATCCAACCAGCGCGCCCGCGCCATCCTGGCCATGCTGTGCCTCAATGATGGTGAGGCAATGGACCGTGAGACTATCAGCAGGATGCTCTGGCCGGGTCGTTTTCCCGCTCAGGCTCGTGCCAGTTTGCGTCAATGCCTTCTGGCCTTGAGCAAACTCCCGCCCGAGGGCGAGTGCAGCCCACTCATCAAATCGACGCGCAGCACCATCGAACTCAGTCGAACGCGGATCGATGCTGATCTGTTTGTCCTGTTCGATGCCTTGTCGAACCAGCGCGGTAGAGAAGCCTCACGCTTGCTCGAGGATATCGGCGATCGCCCGCTTCTCGACGGATTCAGTTTCGGTGCCTCATTCGCCGCGTGGCTTACCGAAAGACGCGATGCGATAGAACATCGACTGGATGCGGAAGTGCGCCGGGTCGTCTCATGGCTGAACTCCCGCGATGATCCGGAGACGGCCGCTCGCCTCGAAGCTGCTCTTCAGATCCGGCAGCGCGAAGCGTATCGGAAGCGCGGTGCGGGCTGCAGCATTGCGGTCCTGCCGTTCCATCAGCACGATGAGATCGGCGGCGAGCTTTTCCTGAGCGAGGGCGTCGTCGATGAGCTTTCTTCGCGTCTTGGCAATATCCAGGATATCACTCTTGCGGGGCGCACATCCATCGCGGCGCTTCTGGAGCGAGGCTATACCTTGCAGCAGATGGCGAGCGAGCTGGGCGTATCGCACCTGATCGAAGGTGAGGTGCGGCGAACACATCAGGGGATCTCGGTACGCATCGCGCTGATCGATGGCCGATACGGCACCGAAATCTGGTCCGATTTCGTAAGCGGATCGATCGAGGAATTCATCGGATCGCGCGACATGATCGGTGCCACCGTGATTTCGGCGATCACCCGGACGCTCGGCCTTTCAGCACCACCTTCGACCTCGCGGCGCATGACTACCAATCGCGATGCCTATGCGCTGTATCTTCAGGGGCGCGCGCTGGCACAGCGCGTGGGCGTCGACGGAGCCATGGCCAAAGCCATCGAGTTTTTGGAAGAGGCCCTGGATACAGACCCCGAATTTGCAAGTTGCTGGACCGCGCTTGCCGATGCGCACATCAGCGTCGCCGCTCTCACGCCAAGTGTCGAGCGCGTCAAGAATTCACGGGATGCTGCACAATGCGCGCAGCGCGCCATTTCCCTCGATCCGGGGCAGGGTCATGCCTTCTCGATCATGGGCATTCACGAGTGGACGCAATTCAATCCGGCGCGCGCACTGGAACTGTCCTTCGAAGCTTTTGCCCGGGACCCCAATGATGCCGATGTGATCTCTCGGTTGGGATCGTGCCTTCTCTATCTCGGCAAGACGCGCGAAGGGCTTCCCTTTATCGAGCAATCCGTTGCTCGCGATCCGATTTATGGGCGCAACCACGTGATGCTGTCCTCAGCCTATCTCAGCATTGGCGAGGTCGACAAGGCGATCGCCGCGGGCCGGCGGATGGTCGACCTTGGCTTTCCCGGAATGTGGCTCGCCGTGGCGTACATGGCTGCGGGAGACCACGTGGCGGCGGTCAAGGCGCATTACGACAGCAGGATATATCTAGGGACGACCATCATGCGACCTCCGGGAATGCCGGTGATGGACGATGCCGCGCGTGATGCCTATTTCGACATTGCCGCGCGCGGAATTTTCAGCGGGAAGGCCGCCGATCGCGCGGTTTACTGCAAGATGCTCGACGGTCTGCATGCGACAATGGCGGATCCCTATGACTCGTCAATCGCCTTCCCCGCGATCTGGATGGGCCATGCCGACCTCGTGATGAAACTCTACTCCGAATGTATTCACCCGGCCAACATGTTCAGCTTGATGAGCCTGTGGATCGATATCGACCCGATAAACCGCACCCGCCTCCATCCCGGCTTTATGCAGTTTGCAGAGAAGATCGGTATGGTCGAAGCGTGGGAGAAGTTCGGCTGGCCCGATCTCATTCCGCACGACCCGCGAAACACGTCGTCGGACCCGGATTGACGCTTTTTTGACGGTTGAGCCGATTGACGCTCGGCTCGGTTCGGCAGACAGTTCTCCTCAGTCGCACAACAGATCGACAAGCCTGCCTTAGCCCGGAAAAGCACCGCTTTCCGGTGCCGGCGAAGCTTGGCCCGGTCGTCGTGGGAGGGGGAGGAATGAGCGAGACGCATCCGGCAGGCGAGAACCTGCACAATCTCTATGTGACCGCGATCAATTCGAACGACACGCAGGCGGTCGCAGCACGCCTGTCCGACAACGTGGTGTTTCAAACCCCGGGCGAACCCGAACTGGTCGGCAAGGAAGCTGTGACCGAGTGGGCTTCGAGCTTCTTCGAGGCATTCGAAGCGCACTGGGACAAGACCGAAAACCTCTTCGAGGTTTCGGGCGATTTTGCGATCAGCCGGTACACCTATAGCGCTCGCATCCAGCCGCGTGAGGGTGGCGCGCCGATGGAGGAATTTGGCAAGGGCGTATGCGTTTATCGCCGAGGCACTGATGGCAAGTGGCTGCTCGCGATCGACAGCTGGAGCACGAATGAAGGCGCGCAATGATGCAGCGTATCTGGATATTGGCGGCGCCGCTCCTCCTTGTAACCGGATGCAGCGCCGAACGCGCGGAACCGGTCGACAAGGATGCGATCGCGCAAGCAGTGAAGACCGACGTCCAGTCGATCGTCGATGCCTTCAATGCCCGCGATGCCGATGCCGCGCTGGCGGTGAACGCGCCCGATACGCGGGTCATGTCGCATGGTCAGCCGAACATGGGCTTCGAGGAGAACCTCGCCACGGTGCGCCAGTATGTCAGCGATCCGGCAGTTCATCTGCAGGTGGCGGACGAAGAAGTGGATGTCGCCGATGCAGGGGACATGGCGGTCTACACTGCGACATATGACTGGGAGTTCACCGATCCCGAGACTGGCGACGTGGCAAACGAGCAGGGCAACTGGGTGATGGTCTTCAGGCGCCAGGAAGACGGCTCGCTGAAAATCTACCGCGAAGTCATCTCGGACATTCCAGCGAGCGGGGAAGGTGTCAGCTGATGCCCATGCCGACGCCCAAGCCCGTCCATGTCGTTTACCGGACGTGCCGCTTTGCAGAAATGCTCGACTGGTACGCACAGGTGTTCGGCTCCGAGGTCGTTTACCAGAACCCCGCGCTGGCGTTCATCACTCATGACGACGAACATCACCGGTTCGCCTTTGCCGATCTGAATGTCATCGCGCCCGGCGTCGATCCTGAGGACCGTGGGCGGGTGGGCGTAGATCACGTCGCCTACGACTGCCCGTCGATGCGCGAATTGCTCGAAGCCTATGACGACCTCAAGGCGCGCGGGATCGCACCCTACTGGTGCGTCAATCACGGGATGAGCGCGTCGCTTTATTACGCCGATCCCGATGGCAACCAGCTGGAATTCAGCGTCGATTGCTTCGCCAGCAAGGCCGAATGCACAGCCTATTTCAAAGGCGATGCGATCGGCGAGAACCCGGTCGGCGTGGAATTCGATCCCGATGAATGGCTGGAGAAGCTGCGCGGCGGAATGGCCGAAGCCAAGCTGCTCAAGATCGACCGCAAGGCCCCGGCGTCGCCTATCCGCGGCAAGCTCATGGAGATGACCGATGGCTGACGGGCTTGGCGAGGTTCCAGTGATCGGGCCGATCTCCTGACGATGATCGGCATCTCCACCGCGTTTTTCATGCTGCGCTGAACCAAGAGGAAATCGACCATGTCCCAACAGATCAGTGCGGAAGAGCAGGTTCTCGGCATCGTTACCAACCACTGGCAGGCGCATGGCGTCGGCCTGGCGGCCAAGCTCGAACTGGCCGATCATCTTGCCGACGGTCCGCTGGCGGTCGAGGAGCTTGCCAAGCGTTCCCGGACGCACGCGCCCAGCCTGTACCGCATGCTGCGCGCGCTGGAGAGCACGGGGATTTTCGCGAGCACGGAAAACGGTTCGTTCGAAAACACGCCCGCCAGCGATTGCCTGCGCCGCAACAAGCCCGGCTCGAACTGGGCCTGGGTGCGCTTCACGCTATGCCCCGGCGCCCCGGTTTACGAAGGATGGCGCGGCTTGCCCCTGGCGGTCGAAACCGGCGAACCGGGCTTCGACCAGCTGCACGGCAAGAGCAATTGGGAGAACATGGAGGCAAACCCAGAGGCCTATTCGATCTTCAATCTCGCCATGCGCGATCTTGCCGCCACGATCGGGCCCGCCGTTGCCTCGGCAATCGACTGGAGTCGCTACAACGTAATCGCCGACATCGGCGGCGGTATCGGGTCGCAGTTGTCCGAAATTCTTGCGGCGCATCCCAATACCAGAGGTATTCTTTTCGATCTTCCGCATGTGGTTGCCGAAGCGCCGAAGAACGAACGGTTCGACGTGGTAGCCGGCGACTTCTTCGCGAGCATTCCGGTCGAGGCCGATGCTTATGTGCTGCGCTGGGTACTGCATGACTGGTCCGACGAAGAATGTATTCGCCTGCTCCGCAACGTGCGAGAAGCGATGCAACCCAAAGCGCGATTAATGATCGTGGAATCGATCATCCCAGGCGGTTCGCAGTTCGACATGGGCAAGTGGATGGATCTCAACATGATGGTCATGGCGACCGGCAAGGAACGGACCGAAGCCGAATTCGCGGCTCTTCTCAAGAATGCCGGTTTCGAGCTCATATCTATCGAACCGACTGCGTCGCCCCTGTCGATCCTGGTCTTTGAGCCCGCGTGATGAAAACCGATCAAGCACTGGAGGAAGTCGATGTCTAAGTATCGGAAGAACGCATTTGTCCGATCTAAGTCTTTGGGCGCGCTTCTAGCAGCCACGATGCTAGCCTCTCCGTCAGGAGCGCAAGAGAGCGATGTCGCTACGACCACCGGCGGGGGCGATGCGAATATCGGCTACGTGACGGGCGATCCCGATACTTGGCCAGCGGAACTCGAGGCTACGGTAGCAGCCGCCGAGAATCACAAGATCCTGCTCGAGAACGATCAGGTTCGCGTTCTGGAAGTGACGCTGGCACCGGGTGAAGTAGAGCCCTTGCATTTCCACCGCTGGCCCAGCGTGTTGTATCTCCAGCAGGCCGGCGACTGGATCGACCGCGATGCCGAGGGCAACGTGATTTTCGATTCACGCAAAGTGCCACCAATGCCCTTTCCGGTGACGCTTTGGAAGGGGCCTGAAGCGCCGCATTCTCCCGTCAACCTGAGCGACGACGTGACAGTCCGTCTCATCCGGGTCGAGATCAAGCCGCAAGAGGCGTGGGCTCCTGGCGGGCCAAGCGATGAATACTCGTTTTTTCCGGCCGACCGCTCGCTCACCCACGCCGAAGACGGGGTCGTCCTCCCCGACGGCAGGTTGTTGGTCGGGGATTGGGATCACGGTCTCGTTACCCTGTCTGCCGACGGCACCAAGACGCCGTTCGGCGATTTCGCGCGAGCGGGCTTCAGGTCGAAGCCGGACCCCATGTGGAACAGCCCGAACGGCGTATCCTGGGAGCCGGACGGTCGCCACGTGCTGGTCGCCGACATAACCGGCGGACACATTTACCGCGTCGATACCGAGACCGAAGCGGTGACGCGGATTTACGATCACCCCTACGGGGTAAACGCCGTCGTGCGCGACCCGACCGGCGCGATCTGGTTCACGCAGTCGACCGAGAACGCAGCAGGCGAAGGCAGCGAAGCGCGGATGTTCGCTGCGGCCGACAAGCCGCTTGGCGACGGGGCTGTTTTCCGGATCGCGCCCGAACAGGTTGGCAAGCCCGAGCCAGTTGCCATCAAGGTGGCCGACGGGCTCGACTTCGCCAATGGTATCGCCTTCGACGGGGCGCGGGCGCGACTATATGTCGCCGAAATCGTGCGGAGCCGCATTCTCAGCTTCGCGGTGGACCAGGCGACGGGCGAATTGAGCGACCGCCGCGTCCTCGCGACCCTTCCCACGCCCGATAATATCGAGCTGGATCGCGATGGCATGCTGTGGGTCGCCAGCCCCTTCGCGAACGCCGTTTATGTGGTTGATCCCGATACCGGCGATCGGCGCACAATGTTCAATCCTGCGCCCGAGACGAGCGCTCGCATCGTTACCGAGACCTATCGACGGCTGGAAGCGGGCGAACCGATCCTGCCGCTTCTGACACCGGAGATGTGGGAGCCGATGCCCGGCCTGCTGACCGGCATCATCCTGGCACCCGATGGGGCGGTTTACGTCTCGAACCTCGGCAATGCGCTGGTGAAGCTCGAACGAGCCGATACGGCCCAAGTCGATTCCTCTCTGGACAGCGTGCTGGCCAACCGGACCGAGGTTGTTCTCGAGGCGATCAAGTCGGGAAATACCGAGCCGATCCTCGCGCTTTACACCGACGATGCCGTCTTTTCGCCCTCGGGGTATACGCTGCTGAGCGACCGGACGGCACTCGCTGCCTTCTGGGAAGGCGTTGCCGAAAGCGAGGCCGCCGATGCGACGTTCGACGTCGTGTCGATAAGGCGCCTCGGGCCCGACGCCTTCACCGAATTGCAGAAATACGAAGTGTTCGACGCCGAGGGCACCTCACTCTTCGGTGGTTATGCCTTGCTGCTCTGGGTTCGCGAGGATGGCCGCTGGCGGATGGCTGCCGATGTCTCGAACGAAGGGAACCCGTAAGGTGTCCGTTTTCGAGGGAAAGGTCGCCATTGTCACCGGTGCCAGCAGCGGGATTGGCAAGGCAACGGCGCTGATCCTGGCCGAGCGCGGAGCCACGGTCGTGGTCGCGGCGCGCCGCACGGAGGTGCTCGACGAACTGGTCGCGCAGATCGAACAGGCGGGAGGCAAGGCAAGCGCTGTCGTCACCGATGTCGCACAGGCCAGCGACGTCGAAGCGATGGTGGCGCATGCGGTAGACACGCATGGACGGCTCGATCTTGCCGTCAACAACGCGGGCATCGGTGCCGAGGTCTATCCGCTGATCGACACGCCAGACGATTACTGGGACCGCGTGATGGCGGTAAACCTTCGCGGCAATTTCCTGTGTCTCAAGCATGAAGCGCGCGCCATGCTGGCGGCGGGCAATGGCGGATCGATCGTCAATATCGGATCGGTCAACACGTTCCTGGGTTGCCCCGGAGCCAGCACATACACCGCGTCCAAGGCCGGCCAGTTGGGGCTGACGACCTCCGCCTCCGCAGAGCTGGCCGAACACGGCATACGCGTGAATCTGCTGTGCCCCGGCGTCATCCACACGCCGCTGCACGAACAGATCAAGGGCAATCTCGGCGCCGAAGCCTTCGATGGCATTCGTCAGCGCAAACATATGCGGCGCTTCGGGGAGCCAGAGGAAATAGCGCGCTGCATCGCCTTCCTCTGCTCCGAAGATGCCAGCTTCGTGACCGGCACTACACTGACACCCGACGGCGGCTTCCACCTATCTTTGTAAGGAGCACACCATGACCAGGGCACTGGAGATCGTGCAGCAATTCTATGCTGCCGTCGGCACTGGCGACAAGGACACAGCTGCATCGCTGATGGCCGATGACGTCCGCTGGATGGAGGCGGAGAACTTCCCGCTGGCGGACCGCAATCCCTATGTCGGCGCGCAGGCCGTGCTCGAAGGCGTCTTCGCGCGGTTGGGCGACGTGCTGGACGATTTCGGCGTCGAGCCGGGACGTTTCATCGCGGACGAGACCAGCGTCGTGATGGAAGGCCGTTACACCGGCACCGGGAAGGCGACCGGGCAGCCCTGCAACCCGCAGGTTGTCCATGTCTGGACTGTCGAGGATGGCAAGATCGCTACCTTCCAGCAGCATATTGATACACTCGCTGTCGCGCGGGCCACCGGCAAAGCGCCATGAGCGAGGCGGTCGCCCCGATTACTGCGAAAGACAGGGTCGGGGAGCTCGACGTGCTGCGAGGCTTCGCCTTGCTCGGAGTAATGACGATCAACCTGTGGGAATTTGGCGGCGAGAGCGTCACCATCACCGCCGATCAACTTGCCGCATTACCCAACGCCGCGCTCAACAGCTCGATCGAATTCTGGCTGCGCCTGTTCGTTTCCGACAAGGCCAACACCCTGTTCGCCTGCCTGTTCGGCATGGGGTTCTGGATTCAAATGGAGCGCCTGGAAGCACGCGGCGCACCGTTCCGCTCGATCTACTTCCGGCGTGCCGGCATCCTCCTGATCTTCGGCTGGCTGCACTTCTTTCTGCTGTTTTCCTGGGATGTCCTGCATGTCTACGGGATCGCCGCTTTCATCCTGCTGTTCAGTCGCAAGCTGTCAGCGCGCACGATGCTGGTCGTCGGAGGGGCGCTGCTCCTGTTTGCCAAGCCTCTGATCTCCGGTGTTTTCGAGTGGTCCGGCGTTTCGGTCACGCTCGATGCGATCACTTCCGCCGATAGCGAAGTCTTGGCCCGCCAGGCCGCAGCGCAGTCAGGCGATTTTGTCACCTTCATGAGCTTGATGGCGGAAAACAACTGGCTCGGCTGGATCATGAACGGCGGCCTCGTTGCCTGGATCGCATACGCTACCGGGAGGTTTTATATCGGCGCGTGGATCGCGCGAAAGGGGTGGATCCAAAACGCCTCGACGAATCTCGCGCCGTTCCGCCGGGTATTGTGGCCCACCCTGGTGCTTGGCCTTGCGCTGGAAGCGACCCATCTCCTTACCGAGAATGCCGAGCCGGGCACCACGCTCTCGGCGATCAGCGCATGGGGCGGCATTCTTCACGCCTTGGCGACGCCGCTGATTGCAATCGGCTACGGCTGCGCGCTCATTCTCCTTTTCAATGGCCGGTCCGCCAAGTGGCTTGTCGCCCCGTTCGGAGCGGTGGGGCGGATGGCGCTGACCAACTATGTGCTTCAGAGCATTGCGATTGTCCTGATCCTCACCGGGGTCGGGCCTGGACTCGCCTTGGCTGGCAAGGCCGGCATCGCCACCTTCCTGCCACTGGTGGCGATTTTCTACGGGGCGCAAGTTCTGATCAGCAATTTCTGGCTCAAGCGCTTCTCTTACGGCCCGCTCGAATGGGTCTGGCGCGCGCTAACCTATGGTGAGCGGCCCGCGATGCGGCGATCGACCTCCGCCATGATCGCGCAATAGCCAGCGCCCCGCTTTCTGCCAGTCCACGTGCCCCGCCCATCTCGCTCTCATCGAGATGTGAGAGCGTTTCTCCTGTGAAGAGGAGAACGGCAAACCAAGCCGCTGCTGCGAACATGAGGGATCCGCCACGTGCCGGACGGGCACCTGGGGTGTTTGTCGTTCCGGCAAATCGCCCCATCGCATCCGAGCAAATATGACGATCGAAACGACCGCTTTGGTCCTTTTAAGTGCAGCCACGAATGACCGAGATTAGGGCGCAAAACAGTCATAGTGTGAAGTGTAATCGGGCCCGCTGGCAAGCCACGGTCAAGCGACTGCTTCACTCTTGAGCTTCTCAAGCCTTACCGAGCATATATCATGGACAACGCGGCCGAGCTCCTCGACCTGCTCTCCGAGCCATTCGAGTTCCTCCTTGGTGATGCGGTAGTGCTGTGAGTAGCGGGCCTTCACGTAGGCTTCTTTGAGCTTTTCAAAGCGCGCCCGATCGCGGCGCGTATCGCGTGGCCAGACATAGGTGAGGCGTGGATCAATCCTCTCCGCTTGGGTGCGCAGAAAACCGAGGTTGTGCACGTGCGGCGTGTAGAAGGTGCAGACCAAAAGCACGCAGTGATAGAGGAATTCGGCGGATTGATGCATGTCAAACGCTGCCGGTTTTAGAAACCCTCGCTCTCGACCCACCTTTGATAGCTCGTATCGCTGCATCGCGGTTGGAAACCACTCGTCGAAATACTCCTGCGCCATCGCGAGTGCCTGCTCGGGCGTTTTGGGCTTAGGCTTATGCAGTTCGGTGTCGTCTGCCTGGTAGAGCGCCACCCCGTCTTTCGCGACATCCATGAAGAAGTAGCGCCCGTGCGCGAGGCCGTCGTTCACTTCCTGCAATGTGTGGACGATAAAATTCACCGGCGTGTTGAGGGTCTTGGTGACGCCGTATTCGCGCATCAGCCGGTCATCGAGCTTGGACCAGTACTTGATGCGGTCAACCAGACGCTTGTCATTGACGATAACAAGCAGATCATAGTCAGACTGGTAGCCCTTTGCAGTATGGGGTTCATCGACCCATGTTCCGCGTGCATAGCTGCCGTACAGAATGACCTTGAGGATGCGCCCGGCCTTCTTCCAGTCGTGCCTCGCCAGCGCGAAGGCGTCATCGAATTCTTCGAAGATAAGCTGCACCACGCGCTCAAGCTCGCGCTGTTTTTGCGGTGGCAGATGATCGAGTTCGGTGCGCATTACACAACCTCTAGCAAGCAGTTGGAATAGTTGCACCTATAGACTGGCGCGTCGGCAATTCGCCCTGCTCCAGAGCGCATCTCTCCTCCTTCCCAACTGAAGCATTTGACCAAGGTCTGCGCGTCTTTGCGCGCGAAGTTGCCGTGAAGACACCGAGGCGCGCTTCCAATGGCCTATTGGCCATTTTCCGCCTCATCATGTTGTGGCTCCCGACGAATAAGCTCGTCGGACAGGTGCTTTCCCGTTTCCATTCTGCGGGCCAGCGCCTCGACGAGATGACTGAAGCGTTTCTCGGCGTCGGCCCGCGCAGCAGCAGAGGCACCGGCACCAAGCGCGGGCGTGACTTCGAGCCAGCGCCGCAGGTAAAGAGCAAACGCCTCATTTCCGACCTCGACGTGATAGTCGAGCTTGTCGATCTGCCGCGAAATCCGGTCCAACCGCCGGCTGAATGCCGCCTCGAGTCTCTCCGAACCATCGGGCGACAAGAACGAAGCGATCGCGGCTTCGACCACCGAAGCCTGCGATACACGCTTGCGTCCAGCGAAGTCGGCCAGTTGCCGCGAGAGAGCGGGCGGCAGGCGAAAAGTGTGCTTGATGCGGTTGCCCTTGCTCACAATTCGATCCCGTCATCGGGATCAAGCGCCGCCCGCTGTGCATTGGCGCGCATCTGGTCGGCGATCCGGCGGTTTCTGCTCGCCTCTTCGTCATCGCGCCGATCGTCGAACTCGAATTCATTGCGCGGTGGCGATGGCGCGGGCGCAATATCTTCGTGCTGGGGCAGTTCAGGCTCGCGCCGGACACCGCCATCGGCAACTGTGTCGCGATCTTCCAGCTCAGCGGCATCCGACGCCACAAGCGGGCACTTGAGTGCGCGCGCAATCACCCCTTCCCATTCTCCGGCGTCGGGCTCACTGCACGATTGTTCGGCCACCGGCGGCGGCTCAACCCGCTTCGCCAATCTGGGATCGGCATAATAGCGCGCTTTCTTCGCCCGGATCGGATGCGCGCCTGCAAGCATCACAATCTCATCGGTATCGGGCAGCTGCATGATCTCGCCCTGGGTGAGCAAGGCCCGGGCGGTTTCGCTGCGCGAGACCATCAGATGACCAAGCCATGGCGAGAGCCGGTGCCCAGCGTAATTCTTCATCGCGCGCAGTTCGGTCGCGGTGCCAAGCGATTCAGAAATGCGCTTCGCCGTGCGCTCGTCATTGGTCGCAAAGCAGACCCGGACATGACAATTATCGAGGATCGCGTTGTTCTGACCGTAAGCCTTCTCGATCTGGTTGAGCGATTGCGCGATCAGGAATGCCTTGATGCCGTAGCCTGCCATGAAGGCAAGCGCGCTTTCGAAAAAGTCGAGACGACCGAGCGCCGGAAATTCGTCAAGCATCAGCAGCAATCGGCGTCGATCCGATCCTTCGTTCAGGTCTTCGGTCAGGCGGCGGCCCAGCTGGTTGAGAATGAGCCGGATAAGCGGCTTGGTGCGGCTGATGTCGGACGGCGGCACGACGAGATAGAGTGTGACGGGGCGCGCCGGATCGACGAGATCGGCGATCCGCCAGTCGCATTGCCGCGTGACTTTGGCGATCACCGGATCGCGGTAGAGACCAAGGAAAGACATCGCGGTTGAGAGGACGCCCGAACGCTCATTCTCCGACTTGTTAAGCAGTTCGCGTGCGGCGCTCGCCACAACCGGGTGGACGCCTTCCGCTCCCAGATGCTGCGTTGCCATCATTGCGGTGAGCGTCGTCTCGATCGAGCGTTTCGGGTCGGACAGGAACGACGCCACTCCGGCCAGGGTCTTGTCAGGCTCGGCATAAAGAACATGGAGGATCGCTCCGACCAGCAAGGCATGGCTTGTCTTTTCCCAATGGTTGCGGCGTTCGAGTGAGCCTTCGGGATCGACCAGCACGTCGGCGATGTTCTGGACGTCGCGCACTTCGTTAATTCCCCGGCGCACCTCCATCAGCGGATTGTACGGCGCAGAGGCTTCATTGGTCGGATCGAACAGCAGGACCCGACTGAAACGCGAACGGAAGCCTGCGGTGAGATCCCAGTTTTCGCCTTTGATGTCGTGAACGATGGCCGAATGCGGCCAGGTCAGCAGCGTCGGGACAACGAGGCCGACACCTTTGCCGCTGCGCGTCGGGGCGAAACACAGCACATGCTCGGGTCCGTCATGCCGTAAATAGAGATTGGCATGGCGACCGATCACTGCGCCTTTGCCGCCGAGTAGCCCTTCGCGGGCGATCTCGGAGCGGGTTGCCCAGCGCGCGGAGCCATAGGTCGCGCTGGTCCGGGCCTCGCGGGCACGCCAGACCGACATGGCGATTGCCACAACCACCGCAATCAGACCGCCCGATGCGGCGATCATCCCGCCGGTTTCGAATATTCGCGGAGCATAGGCCTCGAAGCTGAACCACCACCAGAAGATCGAATATGGCGGATAGACCGGCTGACCAAACGCGGTGAACCATGCTGGACCGAGCTCTTGCTGGTAGCCGAGCGTTGCAGCAGTCCATTGGGTGGCCGCCCAGACTCCTGCAAGCGCCAGCGCAAATACGGCCAGGATCTGGCCCCACAGGATCTTGGTTGCCGACACAGTCGCCTCCTTTCGCTCAATAACAGGAGGCAGTTGTAACGCCGGTATCAAGTTCGAATGCGTGTGATCGGGGTCCAGCGTAGCCAAAGAAGCAGGAGGCGGGGTCGTGGCAAGACGGATCAATCCAGCGCGGCTGGCACGGAACCCGCTTGCTGGACCCTGTGCCGGATAAGACAACAAGGCTATGATTTGCGAACGAAACCCGACATGTTAAGTCGTTCCAGTATCATGGTATCCGAGAGACCAACGACCACTCCTGCGATTGTCGTGCAGCTTTTGCTAGGCATGGCACTCTTTGGCAGTGCAACGCCGCTCAGCAAGTTAATCGGGCAGCAGTTCTCGGTCTTCACAGCGTCATGCATGCGCATGCTGATCGCTTGTCTGGTCCTTGCTCCATTCACATGGTTGCTGACGAAAAGGTTTGCTCGTGCGAAGCGGTCGGACTGGTTGGTGATTGTCGCGATCTCATTATTCGGGATGGTCGGTTTCACCGCAGCCATGCTTTTTGGCATGCGTCTCACCACAGGCGTGATCGGCTCCACGATCATGAGCGCGACACCGGCAGTGACTGCCGCCGCGGCCGTAGTTTTCTTCGGTGCCGCAATGAACTGGCGCACATCAGGAGCATTGGCCCTTGCGATCGCGGGGATCGTAATGATCAATCTGCTGCGAACCGGGGGAAGCGGAGCCACCGAAGCGCCGATCCTTGGCGCAGCGCTTGTCGCAATGGCTGTGTGCTTCGAGGCAGCCTACACCCTGCTTGCGCGCAAACTGTCCGACGGGATCAGCTCACTGGAAGCCACTCTGGCAGCATCGCTCATTGCCGCTTTGCTCTTCGTTGCTCTGGCTTTTGTTTTCGACTCTCGACCGTTTGATTTTTCCGGCATAGGTCGGGATGGTTATTTTGCGCTGGCCTTTTGGGGTGCGGCCACAGGAGGGCTCGCTCCTGTTCTATGGTATAATGGTGCCCGCAAAGCGCCAGGAGCACTCACGGCAGGTGCGATGGCAGTCATGCCCCTTAGCGCGCTTGTCCTATCTTACGTCCTACTTGGCGAATCCTTTCGCTGGTCTCACCTTTTGGGCTTCGGGTTGGTTTTCGCAGGGCTTGTCCTGATGATAGTCGAGCATGCGAAATCGGCGGATTAATGAGAATGAGATGTTCGTCCCACCCAACCCCTGAGACAGAATGAGCGTCTAGAACCTACGCGGCCTCCCATGTAAATTCAGGACTACCCGACCAGGTCAGACGGTACATGGCGCCCTGAGTCACCGACTGAACGACATTGGGCCATAGCGCCGCGATGCAAATCCCTTCCGGATGGCGAACCGAGGGATAGATGATGCCGTTGTGACCCTCGGCACGAGCCTGCGCCGCCAACGCGTTGCCGACCGGATAACCCTTTTCAGCATTTGGATGGAGGCCGGGATGATCGGACGTGCCGCGCAGGTCGACAAAGATGCCGGACATACTTGCAATCATCTCGCCATATTCCACCACGGCATTGAAATCGGCTGCATCCGCCAACGCCTGAGTCAGGTGATGTCCGACCTCGGCGAGGCAGGTTTCGACCGCCAGGGCCGCGTACCAAGCCCCACGATCCGCGGGGTTAAATCGCCCCGGCTCGCGTGGTTTGGCGTAAGCGAAACTCGCATTGATGAACTTGGCATGCGGCACGCCGTGCACCAATTCTTCGGCGCTAAGGCCGCCATGGCCGCGCTCCTCGGCTATCAGGCGCGAGCTAGTCGCCCCTTCGATCTCCGCAAGCAGCGTAAGTTCATCGTCATCGTCAGTGAGCGGCGCCATCGCCGCGTCGCGCAGGCGCGCACTCGAAACCAGCCGAATGGTGCGCTCGAACGCTTCTCGTTTGGTAGCCAGATCGGCCGACGGCGGTTCGGGATCGCTCTCAGAGCCCGCCACGAAGCGCGTCAATATACTGGCGGGTTTCGAGCATACGCGGGATACCGCCTTCGATCATTGCCTGGACTGGCGAAAGCCGGTCGAACACAGGTGCCGTATTGACGAGCCTGGGCCAGCGGTCGGCCATGTCGTCGGCAAACAGCAGATGCAGCCCCTTGAACAAGCCGATCAACGCCGAAGCGCGCGTCAACTGGTCCTGGCTAAGCGCGCCTTCCCAAGTTCCGGCCTTCATCCGGTCCCAGGTACTTTCAGAGACACCGAGCAGCGCAGCGCCCTCGGCATTACTGCCACCCCAAGCGTCGACAAGTCGCAGAACGGCTTTGACTGCCGCGCCCGTCAGGCGGTCACGATCATCACTGGCCGCGAAGGTCTGAATGCCTCGCGGTGCTTCGGCTTGCTCTAATGCTATACTTGCCATATCGCATCTCCTGACGCTTGTTTACGCATCACATGGTGTTTCGTCAAGGACAGATTTGTCTGCACAGCCCCGTCAGACAGAAGGCCCCGTGAGCGCGTGAAGCTCCAGTCAACACTGCCGCGCTCGTTGACCCTGCCTGCGACCGTCTGGCCCAGATGGCGCTCCAGATCCTGCCGCCAGGGGACGAGTTGGAAACCCACACCGTTGTCGATCATCGCGAACCGGCCCGAAGCGAGTGTGACGCGTTCCCGATACACGCCTGCGACATGATCCCCGGAAGTCGCGCTCTGCATGGTGCTTCCGTGACGCGAGGCGAGCGCATCGCTCGCATTGGCCAGGTCCCGGTCACGCAAAGTGCCAAGCAGATTGCGAGCATAGACGATCTTTTGCCCCTGACGCTTGGCTAAGCCTTGCTCCAGGAGGACATCGGCCCGTTTAGCCAATGCCTCGCGTACCTCCGACCCGAACCCGCCTGCCACGGTTTTGAGGCGGGGCGATACGAGTTGCCGATCAAGCCAGGTCGCACCGCCTGCACCGATCTGTCTTTCGAGAGTGAAGTCGGAGCGAACAAGCAGGCTCATCTGCTGCCGGCCTTTCCGATCGGTCCATGCGCTCGTCTCCACGATGGCACCTGGCGCGGCATCACCTGTCCGCTCGAGGTCGGGAAAACGCAGGTGATGAATGCGCCCATCGGCCCCGTCGACGATGGCAAAGGCCTTGCCAGTAAGCTCGTCATGCAGCCCGCGCTCGACGAGCCTGCCAATCACACGCTCACCGTTCGCTTCGTCATGCAAAGCCAGCCGCGCCGGGTCCGCATCAAAGCCTTTGCCGGTCATGGCCCGGTGCATCGTTTTGATGATGTCGCCGCGTTCTCCAAGTGCCCGAAGCGTGGGCTCGATATCGGATGCCAGCGTCCAGCTTGCTGGTCCCACCTGCTCAGCCAGTCCCATGCGTTCGAGCACCTTGACGCGTCCAATCAAGATCGAGCGATCCCTAGGTGCGCCCGAACCGGCTTCGGGCCGCAGGTCGATCTCGCCAAACGCGCCGCGTTGCTTGTGCAGGCGGCGATCGAGACTGGTCCAGCGTTCAGCGTCAACCTCGCGCGCCAGAGCATTGAGGATATCACGTTCGCTGCGCGGTCCCAGCTCGATGGTCACGCGTTCCTCGGCGCGGGCGCGCATCCCCTCGCTGATATAGGCGCGGTCGATCACAAGGTCCTCGCCGCCTGTTGCGACGCCGCGAACCAGCACATGGATATGCGGATTGTCGGTGTTCCAGTGATCGACGGCCACCCAGTCAAGGCTGGTGTCGAGATCGTTGGCCATGTCGGTCATAAATTCACGCGTGAAGGCGCGCAGGTCGCCCATCTCGTTGGCATCCTCAGGAGAGACGATGAAGCGGAAGTGGTGCCGGTCGTCCTCGCAGCGCTCGGCAAAGCTATCCCCATCGGCCTCGTCTGACGTTGCATCGAACATCCGGCCCTGCGATCCGTCGCGCGTCGCTCCCTCGCGCTGAATATAATTTATATGACGCGCGAGCGGCGCGGACCTGGTCTGGGATTGCCATTGACGAACAACGCGGGCCTTGATCAGGACACGCCGCCCAAATGCGCTTCTGCTGCGCGTCAGCGCAGCGAGCTTGCCGCGTCCATAATGTCCCGTGCCGCGACCGCCTGAGCCGCTTGCCTTGAACCGTGTGTATCCCGGCTTGTGAGAGACCTGAGCTACCCGGCCGAGGAGCGTCTTGGCCTTCTTGTAGGAGCGAGCGCCGCTGTCGCGCGAACGCCCGGGCTCGATATTGAAATCATCGTCAGCCATGCCGCGCAACAAGAGGCGATGGCGCCTTCGCCTTTGAAAACACACAGAAAATCAGCAGTAGCGACGGCACTGTAGTCGTCCAGACGGCGCTAATTACCCAGAAAAACCAACCACATGCAGCCCGGTCGACGGCGCTGCTTTTATCTTGCCATCCTCTCGTACCCTTTCTGACCAGTCCGCAACTCAGTCGCAAGTCTTCGCTAGCGGGCGACGCAGAACGCAGGGATGCGGGCCTGGCTGTCATTGGTCGGCGACCGCGGAGACGGGAGCGAAAAGATCATGCGCGGGCCGTTGCGGACGAACAAGAGCGTTGCCCGAGGCCTCCGGGAGACCCGGATCGCCGGGCGCATAATCCGAAGCGGAAACAGGTTCAGCGGGCGCGCCCGGAGCGCCCGTAGGGTGCGAACCCGCCGCGACAAAGATGCGCCCGGGCTGCAGCAGGGGTGCGATCTTCGCGACATAACGGCGGGTCTCGAGGGGAAGCGAGCGCCGTCCGGCAAGCCAGGCCTCGTAGCGTCCCGGCCCCGCATTATAGGCTGCAAGAAAGCCAGCTGCACCGTAGCGGTCATACATTTCTCGCAAGTACGATGTGCCCGCGAGGATATTGTCGCGCAGGTCGAAAGGATCGCTGCCGAGCGAGTACCGGCCGCGCTGGCGCACCCAGGTGCCGGGCATGAGCTGCATCAATCCCATCGCGCCCGCCGAGGACACTGCGCGCGTCCGGCCCGCACTTTCAACGCGGATCACCGCATAAATCCAGTGCTGGGGAATGCCGAAGCGCTGCGAGGCCTCGCGCACATGTGCTGCAATATCGATTGAAGCTGCGTGCGTTTGCGCTGCGCGCGATTGCCCGCTCGCGTGCAGCGGATAGGCAAGTGCCATTGCAGCCAGAGCCGCGGTTAGCGCGATACCGAGGCGCACGGTTCAAGCCTTGCTGGCGCGCCGCGCAGGGCGCGACCACGTCAGTACATGAGAGCCATCATCGGATGCGAAGAGATTGGCGCGTATCGGCCGGGCGAACGCCGGATCGTCGATTACCACCGCGATATAGTCCCCGGCCTTGTCGCCAACGCGCTTCCAGCCCGCGCCAACTTCGTAGACGGCGTCATTGTCACCCACCATGATCCGGTAGTCCGGCGCATTTTCGGTTTCGGATGGTTCTGCAGGAACGAGGGTGAGCCGGGCATCGAGCGTGAGCGTCTGCAAATGCCCCTCGAAGCCATCGCGGGTCGCTGCGAATGTGCCGATATATGTCATTGATCGTCTCCTTGGTTGTTGATTGAGGTTGCAACATTGCTTGGCTGCGCGAACCAGATATGCGCGCCATCACCTTGCTCATCGGTCCAGACGGGGCTGGCCCGGCCAAGCACGCGGTCGCGCGCGATCGGTCCGAAATAGCGCCCGTCGAAGCTGCCTGACGCGCGCCGGTTCATGACAAATATCTGGCCTGCTGCGATGGTCCGGCAGCCTTGCCAGACCGGCAGAACGCGCCCGATGCTGTCAGCTGCGCGCGCCACGCCGGCGCGCGCACCATTGATGGTGATGGTCAGACCCTGCCTGCACACAGTGTCGCCGGGACGCGCCGCGACTTCCTTCAGCAGCGGAATTCCCGTCGGCAGATAACCGCGTGTCGCAAGGTAATCGCGCAGCCGAGGCGGCGGATCGATCGCCACGCGCTCGCCAACCTGCAGACCGGTCGTACCGCCGATATGATACAGCCCCGTCGGCACACTAGCGGTCGCATTCCAGATCAGAACGCGAGAGAGGGGCAGCGCGGCGCTCAGCAATGCGGCAGCACAGACAGTGCTCGCGATAATGAGAGTGCGGCGTTTCATGGCCGAAGATTCCGGTAGCGCAGCCAGACGCGGTGCCGGTCTGGATGATAGGCGCGTGGCTGCATTCCAGCTGCAAGCCGGTTGTGCATGTGCCGCCAGTGGTCGGGCGCGACATCGCACGGATCGGTGCCGCCTGCCTCGATTGCATCGATCAGGCCAAGGACCTGGCGCACCTTTGGCCAGCCCCGGACCGAGAGCAGTATCTCTGCGCCCGGATCGACTTGCGGAAGCGTGGAATAGGTGTCGCCAGCTGCGACCGCGCGCGCAATGGCGAGAGCCGAACGGATGGTGCCATATTCGTTGGACGCCCAGCGCCCGAAAGCGAAGAGCTGCCCCGGCTTATAGCTTTCAACCCGTGTCCTGCGATCGATGATGCGCTGACCAACCGGCTTGCCGAAACGCAGCCAGTCTTCGCGCAGGCCTTCCTGCCACACCAGAGTGACGTGGGTCAGCGGCGGATCGCCGTCGCATCGCCCGGCGCTGGTGCGCGGCGGTGTCAGTCGACCGACCGTGCACAGGCGCGGCGACGTTAGCAGGAATCGATAAGATTCCTTGTTAGGATAGTTAAGGGGCTCGCAAGGCCAGCATTTCTGCGGGTTTGCGCAGCGTTTCGGTTCCCGATAGTCCGAACTTGCGGTTCCTGATAGTCCGTGCGCGGAGGTTCCTGATAGTCCGAACATCACACCGACTTGTCCACAGGAGGCATGCCGATGCGCCGCCGGGCGACATCGAAGGGATCGACAGGAATTGCCACGAAGCTGAGCCGCTCGCGGCCCAGCTGGTGGTCGAGCGAGAGGGTATAGCCCGGGAGCGGTTGACGCCGGACGATTGCGCGCATCTCGAAAGCGAACCGTTTGAGCGGTGAAAGCGCACCAGATTTGAGGTGAAGATGGGCAATGTCGAAGCTCCATCCGCCCTTTTGTTTGCCGCCATGCTTGCGCACGATCCGGTATAGCCAGCGCTCCAGGCCCCCGGTCAGCGTGAAATAGGCCGGGTCGATCGTGAGTACGAGCGCTCGGTCGATTACCGCTTCATAGAGCCAGTCCGGCACGATCATCTCGATGCCGAGCGCGCGGCCATTGGCATCGAGGCATTCGCGCCATTCGTTGATCCAGGAAAAGCGGTGGCGACGGCGTGCGCCCAGCTGGCGGATCGATGTCGCGATGCTGGTTGATTGCAGCCTGTCGAGCGCGGCTTTCAGTCGCTCATAGGCGGCCTTGCCGGTACCGCGGCGGGTAAAGGCGAGGATTTCATGCGGGGTGGCGGCAATGAGCCGCGACGTCGGCTTTCCGGCATCGCGCGCTTCGACGATCTGGCTGGCCACCCAGATCAGCACATCGGCGTCCCATATGGTTGCCATGCCATGTTCGGCAGTTGCCTCGACAAGAATTGAGATGTCGCCCATGCGAAAGTCGATGGGCTTCACCCGCTTCGATTTGGCGAGGCTGAAAAAGGGCCATGCCATCAGGTCCTGCGCATCGCGCGCCGCGATTGCTGCGCTGGTTCCGACGAACAGATCGAGCTGCTGTGCTGCGCTGGCAAAGGTCGTGCGGGCCGTCATTGAACAGGCTCTCAGCGCCGAACCGGGCCGGTGTAGCCGTCAATCCTTTTGGCCGGATGGACCACGCCCTTGCCCGGATCGCTGGTCGAGCGGCGCACCCCTTGTTCGGCCCAGGCATCGAGATCTTCGCGCCGGTAGACGATCCGCCCGCCGAGCTTGTGGTAGACGGGACCGGTCCCGTAGCAGCGGTGTTTCTCGAGCGTTCTGGGCGATAGGCCCAGATGCACGGCAGCATCGGGCGTTCGCAGGAAACGGGGGCGAACTGGTTCTGGAATGGCGGTCATGGGTAATCTCCGCAACACATGGGATGGATGGTGCGGCGAGTTACCGCTTGTTGCAGAGAGGGATGGCGGGCAATTGGTCCCATGGGGGAGCGACAGAACTACGCGAGAACAATTGTCGCCCGTACCTTGCTGCCCTGCCCCCAAATATGGGTCGCTGGCCGTGCGGACCCACGAAAGTCCATCGCCCACCCGACCATGAGCGATGCCCAGCAAAAATTCCGCACCGCGAACAAGGCGGAGGCAAAGGATCGCGTGCGGAGCCAGGGACCGGGACTTGTCGGTCCCGCCAGCTTCGCGCCGGTCCGACCCGCTGCCGGTTCGCAGTGCGCGCGGGGCCCAAAACGAAAACGCCGCGCCCTCAGGAGCGGTGCCGAAGGCAGCGCGGGACAGAGCGCGTCCCCAGCCCCGCTCCGCTTTTCACAGCCATCCCTCATGCATGCGGACACGCAAAAAGGCAGGAACCGGAGAAGGCTCCTGCCCAATCGCGCGTCAGAACTCGAGCATCACGCCTGGCACAGTATGCACTATGCGGTTTGCCAGATGCACCGGCAGCGCATTGTAGTCGCCCTCATCGAAGGCGAAGTGACCGAGATCGTCATCCTCGACGACGTGCTGGTCAAAGAAGCTGTGCAAAGCACGCCGTTCGGCAACAGCCAGAGCTTCGAAATAGCTGTCCGAGCTCTGTACAGATTGAGTGAGTGTAGCCATGATATCCTCCTGATGTCTGCCTTGAAACGGCAGGAGGACCGGCAGACGGGCGTGCAGGTACCGGGTCACAGGATCGCCCGCACGGGCGACCACGAAGTGGCGGTGGGGGGAACGATTTTGTCGAACTGCAGCGCAGCGAAAGAAGACAAAATGGTGGGGCCCCGCCGTCCTTGATGCGGTGGCTTTACGCCCGTCATGATCAGATTTCCGTGGGTCAGCCCCTCCCCGCTCTTACGCTCCTGAACAACACAAGAAGGGGCCCTGTCCGGTGAGGACAGGACCCCTTCGGGAGAGATCGACTGGGAGAGATCAGTCGATTTCGGGAGCGTCGCGATTATCGCTTTCGCCGCCAGATTCACCGCTCTGAGGGTTGCCGCGCGAGAGAAAGTCGACCTTGTCGGCGAGGATCTCGCAGCCGTACCGCTTCACGCCGTCCTGATCGTCCCACTGGGTGTAGTGCAGGCGGCCCTGTACCGACACCAGCTGGCCTTTCGAGCAATACTGGCCGACCGTCTTGGCGAGGCCGTTGAAACAGGTCACGCGGTGAAATTCGCTGTCCTTGGCGGTGTAGCCGTTTTCATCCTTGTAGGTCTTGCCGTCCTTGTCGCGAGCGGGGCGATCGGTAACGACGGTGATCCCCGTGACGCTGGTCCCGCTCCTGGTTTCCCGTGTTTCGGGATCACGGGCAATGCGGCCGGTGAGGATAACGATATTGGTCATGATAAATTCTCCTTCAGCTCTCAACCCGGAAACCATTTCCGGCTTGCGAACGTCGATGAGAAACAGGGCATGGGAGGACTGCACCGCAGGCGCGCAGCGCCAAGGGAAACCCGTTTACGCCGGGTGGTGCGGGCAGCCCGCGCAGCGGGCAACACGGCCGGAAAGAAAATGGGTTGCCGGGCTCAGCTGACCTGGTTCAGACAGGTTCGCATGAAAAGCCGGACTGGGTTCGGAGTGGGCATGAAGGCAGCGCCATGGTCCAACGCTTTATTCGCAGGCCGCGGTGCCTCCGCTTGCAGCAAGAAGGTCCATGAAATCGCGGGCAGCGGCGCAATCAACAGGAGATTCCAACACGGCTCAAGGTCAGAGGCAGACCCAAGCCTATGAGGCAACCCCCACCAAGCGAAGCGCTTCACCCGGTCTTGCTCAAAGCCGAAATCGACCCGGCAGCGCTCGACACCCGAGGCCATCGTCTCGGGGCTATCCGACGACATATCAGTTGTAAGGAATTAGCGTAAAAGGAGATCGCCGGGATTCATCGTGACAGGCTAGCTTTTTTCATTTCTGCGCTATCAGGCGTTACGTTGCTTGCATCAGAGCGTTCGGAACTATCGCGTTTGTCACATGCAGCTTCCACAGCTTCTTGCGGTCCACAAGGCAGCGCGCCGCCTTCTTCTTCTCATCGCAAAAGGTCTTTATCCTTCTTCTCGATCACCATGTGGAATTCTCCAAATTGAAGCGGCGACGCAGCAGTCAATCATCGCACCGGGCAGAGGCCGAGCGTCTACAGCACCAGTATTATCATAGCTCCGATAGCACTGTTCCGGTCGCCCGTTCGGGAGGGGGATGACACTTGCACGACACAATATTCTTTCAGATCGCGGCTCTCCTGAAAATTGCCTCGTGCAGAAGAAACCCCGCGCATGAGCGTATCATACGCGGGGTTTCAAAGCGGCCCAATTGCACCTGCGACCCGCAGGGCTCCGGGGGGACGTCGGGACCGCCTGTTCGATGGGCCAGGCAAGAGAGACTCGAGGTCTTGCCCGCTCTCGTCACATGTCTTTCATATCGTGATCCGGCATCGACTGCATATCGTGACCCGCATGCGGGTCCGCGGGCTCGGCTGTTGGCGTGACTGCGCTGGCATCTGCCGGCTGAATCGGCGGCACGGGTGCTGCTCGCGAACTGCCGGAGCGCGGCCTGTTTGAGACCTCGTCCATGCTCTCAGGGGAAGTTCCTGCAGTCACCGGCTGCGCCTCGCCGTAAGCATCCGAGGAATTTTCCGTGCCATCAACACCGGGGGAAGCTGTGGCAGCCGATGGCGCAGCTCCTATGGCCATTGGCGTCTGCGCGTCAGGCGCCGAAACCTGCGCTTCGTCACACCCGGCGAGGAAAAACAGAGCAGCCACGACTTGAGCGGGACCGGTGGCTGTCATCTTCGATTTGCTTTTGGGCATCAGGCTTCTCCCTACAGCCAGGAAATGCCGAGATGGTTCTGGCCGTGCGCCAGTTCGCCGCCCAAGAACCCCTGGGCCAAAATGAGCACAGCCATCGATACAAGCGCAATGCGCAGCATTGTCCGGCTCTCCGGGCGGCGGTACGCGAGCGCGGCGAGCACAAGACCCAGAACGGCAATGAGCATGCCGTTCCAGCGATGGAGCTGCATTGCCGTATCCCCGCCAAACCACAGTCCGGTATGTATCCACCCGAATATGGCCGCGATGACAGCGCCGCCCGCACCGCCGTAAATGAGCACGCGTACCGCAGGCTCCAAGCTGGCTTCTCTTCGCTTACCGACGAAGAGCTCGGCCAGCGCGGCCATCAGAAACAGGGCAATTGGGAAATGTACCGTGGCGGGATGCAATCTCTTGAGCACACCGACGAAGCCCTCCTCGTTCACATTGGCGGTCTCTCCCGATGCTTCGTCGTGCCCGCCGGAAGCATGAGCGTCACCCGAAGCGCCATTCGATAATTCCTGAGCTTCACCGGAATTGTTCACTGGACTGGTTGTCGCAGGCGCAGCTGCGCTCTCGGCCCCGCCATGCGCTTCGTCGCCATGCGCGTGCACCGGGCTGACCCAAAGAAGACTTGCGCAAACAAGCGCCAACAGTTGGATTGGCTTCATACTGACGAGTACCCTTTCATGGCGGCTTACCACTGCCCATGCAGATGACTACGCATCTGGAGCTCTCACCCCTCAGAACAATTTATGAAGGGTGCGCTAGCGCGGGATGCATTCGAATTTCGCGTGCTCGGGCAATTGAACGTCTGCCCGAATTGCGATCCATGGCAGCGAGCGGAGCCCGGGGGAGCGTCAGCACCGACCCGGGCCGCCGGTTCCTAGTCTTGCTGTGCCATATCCTGCTGGGCAGCCATCTGCTCCATCATATCGTGCATCATCGTCATGCGCTGGTGACAGGCCGCCATCATATCGGCGTCGCCCCCCTGCATCATGCCCGCCATGTGTTCCTGCATCTTTTCGCGGTGCTCGGCCATCAGCCTTTGGCGTTCGGCGGGATCGCTCGCGGCGCGGGCCTGCTGCATCAGCGCGCGCATTTCAGCCATCTTCTCACGATGGGCTGTCATGGCCTCGGAATCCTGCATCATGTGGCCAGCGTGATCCTGCTGCTGTGCTGCAGCTTGATTTGCATGGTCATGCTGCTGCTGTGCCATTACCGGGGAGGCTGTCAGGCCAGTGGCGAGCAAGAGGGCCAGGGCTGTGCGTTTCATCGTCGAATTCCCTTCTTTGGTCATGTGGTGGATGCCTTGTGCATTCATAACCTTTACGCAGCGAACGTCGCTCCCCCTCAAACAATCACGCAAAAGATGGTGGCGGCGAAGGGCAGGCCAACAGCCGAGCCGGTTGCAGCAGTACTGATTTTCAGCCACGTCTCCGGCAGAAGCCGAGAGAAAAGAAGGAGACGGTCATGGTATCAGAAAAGCCGCCGGGAATGCTGCAATGAGCGCGGTCAACGATGATGGCAGCTGGGAAGTCCCGGAACCGGACAAGGCCGAACTGGTGCAGATGCGCATTCGTCTCATAACGCTCGAAAACATCGTTCTTGGCCTGCTGTCCGGAGCAAGCAGTGAGCAGATCGAACAGATCAGAAAGCGCGCGGATATGATTGAACCGCGTCCCGAGGCGAGCAGGCACCCCCTCACCGAATTGGCAGCGAACGACATGCGCAAATTTCTTGACCGTGCTGCTCGGCTTACCGACAACGCGGATCATGGAGAGGCTGAGTAATCCGGCAATGCAGACGCAATTGAGGACCGAAAATATAGGCCAGGCGCGGCTTTGTGATGCACATATCTGCGGTGTCCTGGCAAGGTGACCAGAACCCATTGGCTATTCTATATTTGCGGAAGCTTGATCGCGTTCGTCTGGGAAATCTACCAGATGCCGTATTTCGTTTCCGGCAATCTCGAACCCTATGAGCAGACCATTCGCTGCGGCATTGCGAGCTTGGGCGATGGACTTATCCTGCTTGCAGCGTACACGCTCGCAGCCATCAAGGGCGGGCGCGCCTGGTTTCGCCGAGGCGCCAGGATACCTTATGCAATATATTTCGGTTTCGGCCTTGTCGTTGCGATCGCTGTCGAAATCATGGCGACGTCGCTACCGTCAGACAGCCTGCTGAGCTGGCGCTATAGCGATCTGATGCCACATGATCCATTGACCGGCATGGCTCTGATCCCGATCGCGATGTGGACGATCGTGCCTCTGCTAACCATCCTTCTGGTTCGGTTTGCTCAAACCGAGCGCAACTGAACTGAAAGCAGTCTCAACGAGCGACTTGGCCACGTCTCGCCCGGCGCTTCATCCTCGGGAACCTGTTGGCCAGCAAGACAAAGCCCGAGATCGCGATAATTGTCCCGCCGATGCCGAACAGCAAAAGCCACCAGCTGTTGATCCGGTCGCGCTGCGTCCAGTCCATGATGTGCAGCCCCCAGATGAAATCGAAGAACCGCCAGGTGTCGCTTCGCGCGGAAAGGACCGCACCGCTCGATGCATCGACATAGACGCGCGTGTTAGCCTCGTCGGTATAGGTGATTTGCCATGCCGGAAAAGGGCCTCTGAATTCAGTACCGACGCTTTCGTCGACCAGGCGCGCCGCATGGATGGATGTTTGCGGACCGACCCAGGCGCGCCGCGCAATTGAACGTGCCGTGGCTGCGGGAATGGGAGATAATATCCGACCGCTTTGTGGCTCATGCAGGCTCACGGCGCCATCGGTTCGCCGCACCTCAGTGACAGTCTTGCCATCAAGAACCCGGGTCGTGATTGCGGTAATGTCATCGCTGTCGGATAGCCATCGCGGGATGGCGGCATCGGCGGGAAGCGTCTGTGCTGCGCGCGAGATGACGTGTTCGGATCGTACTTCCTCCAGATCGAGAAAGGACATCAGAGCTCCGGTGGCCATCCACAGAAGCACCTGAAGGCCGACGAAGATCGCCAGCCATTTGTGCAGCTTGCTGCCCAGAACATGCAGGCGCAGCTTGAACGAGCGTTTCCCCACCCGGTTGGCCCCTCGCACTCCGATCAGCGGTTGCGCGGCGCGCGCGACGAGGAATGATATTGCACGATCTTCCAGCCATCGGCGTCATGGGCAAGTACGGATGTTGCCACGCCTTCGCGCTCGATAACCCGACCATCCGTCAGTTCGATCCGGTAGGTGTACGTTTCGCGCCCGTAAGCGAGATGTCCCATGCGGGTGACCGCAACGGTCGGATCACCGAAGGTGAAACTTGTAATCGCATCCAGTTCTGGTCCCAGGTGATGCTGCATATAATGCGTGAAGCTGCCTTCGTCCTTGCCGTTCTCGTAAACGAAAGATTCGTCGGCAAAAAGGGCATCCATTGCGTCAGCATCGCGGGCAACCAATGCCTCACGGTAGGCGACCAGAGCCGCTTCTGCACCGGCGACATCATCGTTCATGGCCGCCATGCGATCGGCATGGTTCATGCCTTGCGCCGAATGGTCCATCTCCATCGCTTCAGCTTGTTCCTGATGCGCCGAATGATCCGTGGTCTGCGCCATCGCCGGTACTGCGGAAACTGCGAGGGCCGAAGCCATAAAACCTTGAATAATCATCGAGTTTTTCATTGGTCTTTCCTTTTCTAGAACCAGAACCGGACGCCGACGACGTAGTTCGTCACGCTGGGATCTTCGCCCTCAGCGCGCGCAAAATCGGCGCTGCCGCCAATCCGCCATTCCTGAGAGATGCCGATATACGGGGCGAACTCGCGCGCGAATTCATAGCGCAGCCGCAAGCCCGCCTCGATCCTATCGAGGCCTGCACCCACTCCAAGCTCAGGTATATCCTGAGCGGACAGAGCGATTTCGGCGCGAGGCTGAAGGATCAGTCGCTGCGTGATCCGCTGATCGACTTCGGCTTCGATCCTTGCGGTAACATCGCCCTTGTTCGACACAAACGCTGCGGCATCGACTTCGAACTGGTATGGGACCAGGCCCTGAATGCCGATGACTGCATGCGTGCGTTCCGGTCCGGTCAGATCCTGCCGGATACCGCCCTGCAGATCGAAGAAGGGGGCTATGGCCCGGCTCCACAGCGCCTGGACCTCGGCTCCCTCAACCGGCTCGCCGAAACTGCCTTCGCCCTCGGATTTGAACCAGAACTTGTTGATGTCACCGCCGTAATAGCCCTGCACATCCCACAGATAGCCATCCTCGCCCGCGCGCGCACGATATTCGAGACGGTCCCCCTGGACCCATAGGCGCATGCCGCCGTCGGTGTCCCTGATCAATGCTTCGCGAGCCTCTTCCATCGCCTCTGCCCCCCAGATCGCGATTGCCGCGCGGGCGGGCCCGCTACCGGCTTCTGGCGGCGCAGGCAGTAGCGGGATCACGGCATCGGCGTTGGCACTGTCCTGCATCGCGGAATGATCCATTCCCTCCATACTGCCGGTCGCCATCGAGCCATGATCCATTTGGCCCTGATCCATTTCGCTATGGTCCATTTCAGGCTGATCCATCGGCATGGTCATGCCAGTCTCTGCCTCGTCTGCAGCCATTGCCCCGTGGTCCATCTCGGTGTGACCCATTGCGCCGTGATCGGTCGCATTAGGCATGGCGGATTCCGGTCCGCACGCGCCTTCCGGGACCCGGTGGCCCATTGCGCGGTGGCGCTGTGCTTCCAGCGCGCATTGCTCGTCAGCTTCTTCGGCTGCCGCCTGATCGGCGCTTTGCTGCGGCTGGCTGGTGGTATGGCCAGCGTGCTGCGCCAGAGCGGGCGTGGCCGCGGTTCCGGCGGCGAGGGAGGCGATCAGACTTATGGCGACTTTCTTCATGCTTCGCCTCCAGCCGGATTGGCGACGGTGACGATCTGAAACATCCCGGCATGCATGTGGTAAAGCAGGTGACAATGGAACGCCCAGTCGCCCGGCTCATCGGCGGTCAGATCGAACTGCGCGCTGCCACCGGGCTGTACTATCACCGTATGTTTCAATGGCTGGCGGTTGTCAGGTGCGCCATTGACCAGCTCGAAGAAGTGCCCGTGCAGATGGATCGGGTGCGCCATCATGGTGTCGTTGACCAGCTTGACCCGCACGCGTTCGTTGTAGGCAAAGCGGATCGGTTCGTCCGCTACCGCCGAAAATTTCTTCCCGTCGAACGACCACATATAGCGTTCCATATTTCCGGTCAGGTGAAGCTCCATCCGGCGCGAAGGCGTTCTGCCTTCCTGATGCGGCGTCAGCGCGCGCAGCTTGCGGTAATCGAGCGTGCGGTGCGGAACGTCATCAAGGCCGATACCGGGATCACCCATGCGGTCGACCGGGTTCATGGCGACCATATCAAGGCCCGGTCCGACTTCCACGTCGGCAGGCAGGCGCGACGTGTCACGCATCTGCATGCCGGACATTCCCGACATACCTTCCGTACCAGAGGTGTCGCCCGAGCCATGGTCCATCCCGGCCATATCGCCATCGCCGTGATCCATGCCCGCCGTGGCACTGTCGCCGCTGCCGTGATCCATACCGCTCATGCCCATGTCGGCCATGGTCAGCAGCGGCGGATCACGCAGCGGGGGTATTGCCGCGCGCGCGCCGGGCCTGCTCGCCAGCGTTGCGATGCCCATCCCTGAGCGGTCCATCGATTCTGCCACCAGCGTGTAGGCCGGTTCCTCGCGCGGGGTGACGACAACGTCGTAGGTTTCGGCGACACCGATCTGCAGCTCATCGACCTCGACCGGTTCGACATTCTGTCCATCAGCCTGCACCACAGTCATGGGTAGACCGGGGATGCGGATATTGAAGAAGGTCATCGCGCCGGCATTGACAAAGCGCAGGCGCACCCGCTCACCCGGCCGGAACAGATACTCCAGATTGTCGAGCGGGCCATGGCCATTCAGAAGGTAGGTATAGGCCGCGCTCGACACATCCAGGATGTCAGTCGGCATCATGCGCATGCGTGCCCACATCCGGCGGTCTTCACCCGACAGCGGATAATCATCAGTCCAGGTGTTCTGGTTGTAGTTGAAGTAGCCCTCGCCCTTCTTGAGCTTGTCGAAGATCGCGTGCGGCGACATGTCGCTGAATTCGCTCAGAACCACGATATATTCACGGTCGGCCTGCACCGGATCAGGACCTGCGGGATCCACAACGATCGGACCATAATGACCGGCCTGTTCTTGCAGCCCGCTGTGCGAATGCCACCAATAGGTTCCTGCCTGCCTGACCGGGAATTCTGCGGTGAACGTTTCGCCCGGCTTCACTCCCGGAAAACTTACTCCGGGAACTCCGTCGAGCTGGAACGGCACGAGCAGGCCGTGCCAGTGGATTGAAGTGTCTTCTTCAAGCTGGTTGTGGACGTTGAGACGAACAGTCGTCCCTTCCCTGAGCCGCAATAGCGGCCCGGGAATGCTGCCATTCACGGCGATGGCACCCCCGCTTCTGTTGCCGCTTGAAAAGGCTGAGCGCGCAACGGTCAGGTCGATATTTGGCCCTGCCACCTCATCGGTGCCTCTGCGGGCAGCGCTGGAAAGCAGGTCTTGGCCCCGGGCCCATGCGGGAACGCTGCCAGCCAGACCGAGCAGACCAAGTCCACTGGCTCCTGTTCCAAGAAACTTGCGGCGATTTACGGCGACCATGAAGAGGGCTCCTGAAAGAATGTTACGCTTATGGATACGCGGAGGTGAGCGCTAACCCTCAATGTTTTTCGAAGCGTTCTTTCAACCTGTTGCGCGCGCGGTAAACGCGCGTCTCGATTGCTTTTTCCGTGGTACCCAGTAGCTGCGCGGCTTCGGCCTGGCTAAATCCCTCCACGCTGACGAGTAGCAGAGCCTCGCGCAAACGCAGCGGAAGACGCCCAATCTCTGCTTCCACCAAACGAAGTTCCTCACTGCTCGCGACAAGACTCTCTGGATCCGGAGCGGCATCGGCAATCGAATAGACCTCATCAGTGCCCGCAAAGCCGAAGAAATCGGCGACCTTTCTGCGACGCAGTCGATCCCTGCACCTGTTGAGCACGATTGTCGTCAGATACGGCCCGATCGCTTTGCCCGGATCGAGGCGATGCCGGGTCACCCAGACCGATGCGAGGCCATCCTGAACGGCGTCTTCAGCCTGCGAAGGCGAGCCGAGCATGCGCGCAGCCAGTGCAATCAGCCGGTCGATATGGGGCTCCACCAGAGCGGAAAAGGCCTGCTTGCTCCCCTTGCTCGTCAGCTCAACAAGCGTTGTTTCTGAAGTCTCGGACAACCGCTCCACGCGCAATCAGCTGCGCGGATCGCGCGTCAGGGCTTCGGACACTTTCCGATCGAACTGGATCTGCTGCTCGGCATCGAGCAGCTCCCTCATGTTGAAGACGTGCCGGACCGTGGCTTTCTGCAATTCGCCCATCTGCGCATGCACGTCATCAATGGCCGCCGCGACCTCGGGGCCATATTCATGTTCAGCTTCCATTGCCTGAGCCAGACGGGCATTTGCGGCCCTCAGTGAGGCTTCGAGCCGTGCCTGTTCAACCGCGAAACGTGCTTCGAGAGCATCGAGGCGCTGTTCCTGCTCGGCAGTGAGGGACAACTCTTCGTGAACGAACAGATGGAGACTGTTCGCTTCCTCATGATTGGCCCAGCGATCAGCCGCAATCGAACCCAGGGATCCGGCCAGTGCCGCCAGCAGAACCGCGGCGAGGACATGGAGCTTCTTCAATGCCTAGCGCCCCACATGGAGCAGCGCAGCCGGCGACAGCTGCTCGCCAGACATAAAGCTGTCGCTGGCGTGCTGGGTTGTCGCGCCATATTGGTAAGGCAATTCGCTCGTGCCGAGACCGGCGCCAAGTCCGACGACGAACAGGCCCGCAAACAGGGCCATTCTGCGTCGCTGATCCGCAATCTCGCCCAGTTGCCCCGCTCGCTGCCAAACCCCATCCATGAAGTCGGCTGGTGTTTTTGAATGTTCCTGCGATGCGAGCGAGCAGAGCGCTCCATCCAGATATTGATCGTCACGCATTGAATGCTCCTGTCATTGCTCGCTTCTTATACGCGGCAGAGCGCGCAACCCCTTACACTCTTTTTGAGGGATGTGGCGGCACCGCACGTACCAAGAGTGTCAGTAAAACAGAAGCGGCGACCAGCAATGCGACAATCCGAAAATCCGGCCAAGCCACTGCCGACACTTGCACTCACAATCGCGCGGGCCCGGAAGGGCAGTGGCAGCGCCGCAAAGGCTTTGGGGCCAGATCATGCAAACGCAAGACAATGAAGCCTGTCGAGCCTTTGGATAAAGACCTCTCTTTCACGCCGCTTCTTGGCAGGAGCTGGCTGACGCCGCTGTATGACAGTGCGATCGGCCTGTTCACGCGCGAGCGGCGATGGCGCCGGGCCATCGTGGAGCAGGCGAGCCTAAAGCGAGGCCAGCAGCTCATTGATGTCGGGTGCGGGACCGGCACTCTAATCCGGGACCTGATGGAAAGCTGTCCGCAAGCAAGGCTTATCGGCGTAGAACCCGATCCGGCAGCGCTCGCGATCGCACGGCGCAAGCTTGGTCCTGCTGCGGGCCTTGTACGATGGCACAACGGATTTCTCGATAGCCTGGATCTTTCAGGTGATCGGCGACCCGATACGATTACCAGCTCGCTTGTTTTGCCCCAGGTTCCTGTGTCGCAAAAGCGCGCAATCCTCGAGCAAATGGAGGCTTTGCTGGTTCCTGGCGGCATGGTGCTGATCGCCGATTACATGCGCCAGGACCATCCGCTCATGCGCGCAATGTTCCGCTCGACCGTTCAGCGCCTCGACGGTGTCAGCGACACGCAGCCAAGCGCCGATGGCGAGGTCGAGAAACTCCTCGGCGAAATTTTCTCCGGGGCGGTTCGGCTATCGCAAGTCCACACCGTGACCGGAACGATTTCTCTCTGGCGCGGCTTCAAGAAAGGTAATGCTCGATGACTGTAACGATAAGAAAAGCACCGCTTCGCCGCTCGCTGGCCGCAGCGATGCTGCTCACACTGGCCGCATGCTCGAACGCTGCCCAGGCAGCGACGTATACGATGTTCCGCGATCCGGGCTGCGGCTGCTGCCTTAATTGGGCCGGTCACGTCGAGCACGGACTTGAAGCAGACATCGCCTCGGTCGACACAGATGACGTGGCGTCGGTCAAGGCCGAGAAGGGCGTGCCGCGAGAGCTTTGGTCGTGTCATACGATGGAAGTGGACGGCTATGTCATCGAAGGCCATGTTCCCGCCGAAGCCATAGCCCGCCTCTTACGCGATCGGCCTGCCGGGGTCACCGGCCTTGCGGTAGCCGGAATGCCTCTCGGATCACCCGGAATGGAGGCTGGAGGGCAGGTCCAACCTTATCAGGTCATCGCTTTCGGAACTGGCGGGCAAAGGGTTTTTGCATCCTATCCCTGAGATATCGCCTCCGGATCGTTCATCGCGAGATTTTCTCGATCAGGGAAAGAAGCTCCGCGACCTTGGCAGACTGATCGGCCTTGTCGTTCGAGGCAAGCGCATCCTCGATGCAGCTGGCGGAATGTATATTGAGGACCCTGGTCCGGGCGGCGCGCGCGGCGGCTTCGAGCGCAAGAATCTGGTTGAGGATATCTACGCAGTAGCGTTCCTCCTCCATCATCTTGACGATCCCGCGGGCCTGTCCCTCGACCCGCCGCATGCGGGCGATCGCATCCTCAAATCTGCCATTGGCAACGTCTTTCATGATTGCTCCTTTCCCGGTTCTAGATCCCGCCCTGGTTATCCAACGCTTGAAATACACGATTGTAGATACTATACCCCCCTAGGGTATATTTGAAGGAGGGAATACGATGGCAAACAGATCTGTAACTTCGTCCATACTGAGCTGGGGCTGGACCCTCAGCATCTTTCTGCTCATTTCTTTTCTGATCTGCGTTGCATTCGGTCTGCTCGTGCCGGGACAATTTCACATGCACGAGGCCTGGGCTCCGCTTCTCCCAGGATTTGTCTGGCTTACGCTTCCAGGCTTTCTGGCCGGTGCTCTCGGCAGCTTTCTTTACGGTTGGTACATCGCTGTTCTCGGGGTGCCGCTATACAGGTATTTTCGTGGCCGGTTCGCATAACCGATTACGCCCCCTGCCAGACGCTTATCAAGCCAAGGCGCAAGCGGATATTTCCTAAACACAAGAACCTGCTCGTTCACCTCTCAGAAAGATTTTTTGAGGGGTGCGGGCAGCGCGAACGCACTGGTACACATGATGTTTTCCGATTGGGCGGCATCAGCAGGGAAAGAATTGTCGTTGGAAAACCACGCTAAGCAAGACAGCAATGCAGGCTCCATAACGCTGCTGGGCGGCATCGCCATGGGCACCGGCGTTATGATCGGTGCAGGCATCTTCGCGCTCACCGGGCAGATTGCCGAACTTGCCGGCCCCCTCTTTCCGCTATCCTTTATCGCCGGGGCGCTGGTCACTTCACTGTCGGCCTACAGCTACATCAAGATGTCGAACAAATGGCCCTCATCGGGCGGCATCGCGATGATTTTGCAAAAAGCATACGGGCCCGGCGTCATCGCCGCATCAGCCTCGCTGCTGATGGCGCTGTCTATGGTCATCAACGAAAGTCTCGTGGCAAGGACCTTCGCAACATATGCGCTGCGTCCGTTCGATCTCGAGAGCAGCGGATGGCTTGTTTCTCTGGCAGCCCTCGCTCTCATTATCTTTGCCTATTTCGTCAATGCAGCGGGCAACAAGTCGGTTAGCGGGTTTTCACTTATCATGTCGGCGATCAAGATCGGCGGCATAGCGCTATTTGCAGTAGCGGCGATCTGGGTGAGCGGTTTTTCATCAGGAGCATTCTCGCAGCCTGTAGCGCTGACCAACGCAGAAGCCGTGGTCGCCTCGGTTGCCTTTTCGATTCTCGCTTTCAAGGGCTTTACCACGATCACCAATAGTGGCGGCGAGATCGTCGACCCGCACAAGAATGTCGGTCGCACGATCATGATCTCGATTGGCATTTGTATCGTGGTCTATCTGCTCGTCGCTGTTGCGGTGGGCTCAAGCCTCAGCATCTCCGAGATTATCGAAGCACGCGATTATTCACTGGCAGCCGCCGCGCGCCCGGCGCTTGGCGATCTGGGTTTTTATTTCACCGTCGCGATCGCGATCGCCGCGACTACGTCAGGCGTCATCGCGAGTGTTTTTGCGGTGTCGCGGATGCTGACGATGCTGACCGATATGAAGATGATCCCGCATAGCCATTTCGGCATGAGCGGCGGGATCCGCAGCCACATGCTGGTCTACACTGTGGTCGTTGCCGGAACGCTGGCCGTATTGTTCGATCTTTCCCGTATCGCATCGCTGGGTGCCTTCTTCTATCTCGTCATGGACATGCTGGTTCACTGGGGCGTCCTGCGCCACCTGCGCAGGGAAGTCGGCGCACGCGCCTCGGTGCTTCTCGCTGCACTCGCAGCCGATGGCGTGGTCCTGGCAGCTTTCACTGTCGCGAAATTGCGCAGCGATCCTGCCGTCGTCGCCTACGCCGTGATCGGGATCGCCGCCGTTTTTCTTGGCCAATGGTTCTACCTCTCGCGCAATCCCGGCGCACCAGCATCGCCCGAGAACGATGGAACGGAAGAGGCGAGTTGACCATGCACTTCCTTTCCAGGTGGGAAGCTCTCGAGGCGGGCTCCACTGCACAACCGTGCCCGGCTTGCGCATTGCCCAGTAGCGCCATCACGAAAAACAAACGGAGCGAATTATGACGACCCGAACAGCGACGGTTTACCGCATGGTGATGGAGGATCACGTTTGCCCCTATGGTCTCAAGACGATCGATCTCCTCAAGCGACAGGGATTCGAGATCGACGACAATCACCTGACAAGCAGGGAAGAGACCGACGCGTTTAAAGACAAGCACGAGGTCGAGACCACGCCCCAAACCTTTATCGAAGACAGGCGCATCGGTGGCTATGACGATGTGCGCGAATTCTTCGGCAAAAGCCGCTCGCAGCCCAAGGAGGGCGAAACCAGTTATCAGCCCGTCATCGCGATTTTCGCGGTAGCTCTGCTGCTCGCGCTCGGGCTGAGCTGGGCGTTCTTCGACAACCTCTTTACCGTGCGCGCGGCAGAGTGGTTCGTGAGCCTGTCGATGACCTTGCTGGCCGTCCAGAAGCTGCAAGACGTGCGCAGCTTCTCGACAATGTTCCTGAACTACGATCTGCTGGCCAAACGCTGGGTCCCCTATGGCTTCGTATATCCGTTCGGCGAAGCCGCCGCAGGTATTCTCATGACCGCTGGCGCACTGACCTGGCTTTCGGCTCCCTTGGCACTGTTTATCGGGACTATCGGCGCTGTCAGCGTATTCAAGGCGGTCTATATCGATAAGCGCGAGCTCAAATGCGCCTGCGTTGGTGGCAGCAGCAACGTGCCGCTTGGCTTCGTCTCATTGACCGAGAACCTGTTCATGATGGGCATGGGTCTGTGGATGGGCGCAAAGGCCCTCCTGTGATCATTGCGCTCATTCTTGCCGTCGCTCTGTTCCTCTTGGCTATCGCCTCACACCTCGCGATCCTTGGTGTCGGCCACCGCCTCCTTGGTCGCAGGCGAGACACGCTGGCCAAACTTGGCGTCTCGCTGCTCGTCCTCGGCTCGCATTTTCTGGTCGCAATCCTGTTCGCGGTCGGCTTCTGGCTGGGCGCGGAATGGGATCTTGGAGGGTTCGACAAGGCCCCGACAATGGACTGGATGGACTACTTTTATTTCTCGCTCATCAACGTGACCACGCTTGGTCTGGGCGACATCTATCCGACCGACCACCTGAGGGTGCTCGCCGGCATCGAAGCCCTGACAGGCTTCGCACTCATCAGCTGCTCGGCGCAGCTATTCTGGACCATGATGCATGAAGGAGAAAAAGCATGACTGAGAAGACGCGCCACTCGGACGAGGGAGGGGGAGGCAGCTACTGGCGGTTCATGGCCATGGTCTCGACCTCAACCGTGATCATGTTCTTCCTGATGTATGCCAACACGTTCACCGTTGACGATATCTTCTGGAGCGAAACCCGGTTCTGGATGATGTTCGTCATGGGCGGAATGATGATGATCGTGATGCTCCTTTTTATGTGGGGCATGTACAAGGACCGGACTAAGAACTTCATCATTCTTGGCGTCGGTGCCGTCGTGTTCGCCCTCGCTCTGTGGTTGGTGCGCAGTCAGACCACCGTCGACGACACCGAATATATGGCAGCGATGATCCCGCATCACTCGATCGCGATCATGACCAGCGAACGCGCAAGCCTGAAGGATCCTAGAGTGCGCGAACTCGCACAGGCCATCATCGTCGCCCAGCGCCGCGAAATCGCCGAGATGAAATATCTGATCAACGATATCGAGCAGAACGGCCCGCGGACCGAAGAACGCCTGCCAGAGGAGATGCAGCAATGAAAAACTTCGCGCTTATAGCGGCCATCGCATTGCCGCTCGCCGCCTGCAATTCCAACACGGCCCCAGGCAATGACCGCGAGGCACAGCTAGATCCGCCCGCAATTGCGGCCCCCATTAAGAATGCAGCCAGTGCGCTGGCAAATGTCAGCCCCGGCCTAATGCTTCCCGAAACCATGAATGGCGCAGATATCGCTGCGCTGGGCGCGGAGAATTCCTGTCAGTTTCGTCTGACCGAAATTGCTTTCCCGTCCTTCGTCTACGACGATAGCGGCCAGGGTGCGGTCAAGATCAACGGTACCCTTATTCCGGTCACTGCCGATGGCCCGGACAGCTATTCGAACGGCGAGCTTCGCATCAGGACGCGCATGCTGGATGATGAAGGCGATGCGGGCCTGCAGATGCAGGAGATGATCGTGGCTGCGCCGAGAGCCAAGGATGAATTCGGCTTCTGGGGCTATACCACCTGTCCCGGCGGCGGAACCTGATTGAAGCAGGGCGGACGGGCGAGCGATGGCTCGCCCGTGCGCCCGCTCAAGCTGATTTTTCTTGCAGACATCATTTCTGAAAAGGAGCGATCCCATGCCCGATACCAGGCCGATTGCTGTCTTCGGTGCCGGCGGTAAAACAGGCACCGCGCTTTTGAGGCATGCCTTTGGCTGCGACGTACCGATCCGCGCCTTTGAACACAATCTGCCCGAGCCGAGCGCGCGTATAGGCGAGTTCGAATATATCGACTGCGATGTTCTGTCGGATGATTTCGCACACCAGCTTGATGGATGCCGCGCGGTAATTTCAACTCTCGGTGTCGGGTTTGGTCCGAGCAATGCCATCGATCCGCCACCGCTTTATACCGAAGGAACGCGAAATCTGCTCGAAGCGATGAAGCAAGCCGATATGGACCGAATTGCTGTGATTTCCGCAGCGTTCGTCGAACACCAGTCGAGCGTTCCTGCCTGGTTTGAGCTGACGGCCAAGCCTGCACTGTTCAACATCCTGGAACAGATGCGTGCAATGGAGGCGATGCTGAGTGACGCGCCGGGTGTCAGATGGACTGCTGCGCGGCCCGGGTGGTTGCTTGACGAACCCTATACCGGCGAAGCGGTGATTACCGACGAACGTCTGGCAGATGGTTGCTTTAGATGCCGTCATGCGGATCTTGCAGCAAGCCTTCTCGAGTTTGTACTCGAAGACACCTGGATCAACGCAAAGCCTGCCATCGGTCGGCCCGAAAACGAGAGCTTGGAGAGCCCTGCCGCCATCAAAGCCGAGCTGGGGATCGATTAAGCCTGGTACCAACGATTGAGGCGAATCGGACTGAACATCACAAATTTCGAGTAGGACACAAGGAAGCCGTATGTATTTCGAGACGATCAAGACCCCGGGTCTTTCGCAACTTTCCTACATTATCGGTGCCGGCGGGCAGGCTGCGGTCATAGATCCGCGCCGAGACTGCGAAGTCTATGTCGACAAGGCCCGCGCCGAAGGACTGGAGATCACCCATATCTTCGAGACCCATCGCAATGAGGACCTCATCAGCGGATCGCCGATCCTTTCCGAAATGACCGGCGCGAGGGTCTATCACGGGCCCAATTCAGCAGGCGAAGTCGTGTTTGCCGAGACTGCGCGCGAAGGCGATTGCTTTGAACTGGGACAACTGAGAATCGAAGTGCTCGAAACGCCCGGTCACACTGACGACCATCTCGCCTTTGTTATCCATGACAGCGAATATTCCGAAGGACCGGTTGGCGTCTTCACCGGCGATGCGCTGTTTGTCGGCGATGTCGGGCGAACCGATTTCTATCCCGAACGCAAGGAGGAAGTTGCCGGGCTGCTGTACGATTCCCTGCAAAAGATTTGCCGTCTCGGAGACCAGGCAATCATTTACCCGGCGCATGGCGCGGGTTCGGTCTGCGGATCGGGTATGGCGGACCGGGAATTCTCCACGGTCGGCCACGAGCGCCGCAACAATCCGCGCCTGCGCATCTTTGATCGCGACGAGTTCATTCAGGCGAAAATTGCAGAGCACCATTACCAGCCGCCGTATTTCCGGTTGATGGAGCGGCTTAATCTGGAAGGCGCAGATGCTGCGCCGCGCATCATGCGCCCCCGCCGGATGGGGCTCCAGCAAATTACCAAGAGCGGCGCTGACCACCTGATCGACGTTCGTGAACCGCTTGGCTATGCCGGCGGCCACCTGCCGGGCGCGATGTGCCTTCCGGTGGGAATGATCCCGGCTTTCGCCGGGTGGTTCATCCCGAGGGCGAGACGATAGCGCTGGTCGCCTCCGAAGAAGACCAGCTTGCCGAGGCGATGGCGCATCTGGTGCGCATCGGTTTTGACAACATCATTGGTGGTTACGTGGGCGTCGTTCCTGCAGCTGCACAGGGCGCGGCGATGCGCAGCGTTCCCATGATCAACACCGATGAAGTCGCGCAAAGACTCGACCAGAACGGCGGCCAATGGACCTTGCTCGATGTGCGTGATCTCGAGGAGCGCCAGCAAACCAGTATCGATGGCTCAGAACATATCTACGTCGGCGAGCTGAATACCCGCTGGAAAGAGCTAAAGCAGGATCATCACTACACGCTGATGTGCGCCAGCGGCATGCGCGCGAGCGTTGCTGCGGGCTGGCTGGCCAGCAAGGGTTTCGAGCACCTCGACATCTATCTTGGTTCCATGGGGGCGTGGAAGAACGCGTCCGGCTGAAGCGCGTAGCTTGAAGCGCGAAACTCTTGCAAAGCACGTCAAAATCTTTTGCGAGATTTTGCTCGTATGTGGCGGGTCAGCGTGCTCGTCGCTCAACTAGCGGCGCGACCGAGCGCCGTATCCATTGAATGACTTCCTGGTCCGCGAACGAAGACAAATGCCAGCGCCCCCAGGATAGCGATATTCTTGAGTAGAGGGCCTGTGTGGCCAGGGGCGATATGGATCGCGAAAGTTATCGGAACGAGAGTGAGAAATAGCGCGGTGCATGAGAGCCGAGTCATCCACCCCAAGGCCAGCGATGTGCCTGCACCGATGAACACCAAGCCAGACAGCCACAAAAGGATGGACGCATCACCAATTAAAACAACATGATCTTTCCATGGCGACAATGCCATCCGGTCGAGCATATATTCATGCGCAAGAAAATGCCCCACTCCGCCGATGATGAATATGAGGCTCAAAGAGAGGCGGAAGACCGGATCGATCAATCGCACTTTTGTGGCCCATGTCGCTAGGTTGTTTTCGACATTCCGGATCATAATGTACCCTCCACCCTCAGGTTGATGCATCGACGGCAAACTTACTGGGTGCGTGGACCTGTTTCTTCGGGCGGTGTTTGCGGTTCACCCAAAACGTTGACCGGCAGTTTCAGATAGATCGTGCCGTTTTCTTCTGCGCCAGGCATGTTCCCACCACGAATGTTGATCTGGATTGATGGCAGGATGAGACGTGGCATACCCAGCTGTTCGTCGCGCTCCTCTCGCATGGCCACAAATGCATCCTCGCCGATCCCGGCGTGGACATGGATGTTGCTGTGCTTTTGGTCTTGTACCGTAGTTTCCCACCGATGCTCCGAGCGGCCTTCCGGTAGGTAGTCGTGACACATAAACAGCCGCGTCTCGCCTGGTAGCTCGAAGATCCGGCGAATAGAGCGATAGAGCGTACGTGCATCGCCGCCGGGAAAGTCGGCGCGCGCCGTGCCGTAATCGGGCATGAACAGCGTATCGCCGACAAAGGCGGCATCGCCGATAACATAAGTCATGCACGCGGGCGTATGTCCCGGCGTATGGAGTGCCCGAGCCGATATGGTGCCCAGGTCGAAGCTGTCATTATCGGCAAACAAATGGTCGAACTGGCGCCCATCGCGCGGCAGGTCCACCCCGGCATTGAAGATCGGACCGAAGGTATTCTGCGTGACGGTGATCTGGCTGCCGATAGCGAGTCTGCCGCCTAGCGCGCTGCGAATGTAAGGTGCGGCGGACAGGTGATCGGCATGGACATGGGTTTCCAGTATCCACTCACATTTGAAACCCTTCTCCCGGACGAAATCGATCACCTTATCGGCGGACTTTGTCGCGGTTCGTGCCGCTGCGGCATCGAAATCGAGCACCGGATCGATCACCGCGCACACCTTGGCCGCGGGATCGGACACGACATAGGTCACCGTATTGGTATTTGTGTCGAAAAATGCCTCTACGTCAGGTTTCATCGAAAGCTCTTTTTGTATGCAGGTTGAAGGCGGGTCGGAGTGATCAGTCCTGCGCTCGGTCGACGTAATTACGGACAAAATCTTCCAGCGCCGGTTCATCGCAAACGAAGCCCATATCCGCCGCTTGCTGCAGCGTCGCGTCGCCGCCCATTCCCTGTTGCGCCGCCAGATGCATCATTGTGAAGGCCCCTGCGCGCTTGCCCGAAGCGCAATGGACCAGCACCGGCTTCGGGAGCGCTTCGACGCTGGCCCTGAATTCATCGACGAGTTCATCCGACATGGCGCCGCCCGCCACCGGCAGGTGACGATATTCGAGGCCAAGCGATGCCACAACTTCACCTTCCCGGTCCGGGGCGATTGGCTGATCCGCCTCATCCTGGCAGCGCAGGTTGACGACGGCTTTGTAACCATCCTCCGCCAAGGCGCGCAGGTCGCTCTCGGAAGGCGGAGCAGCCGAGACGGCGAAACTGTCGTTGAGGGTCTTGATGTGGGTCATAAGGAATATCCTGGATCTGGTTCAAAGCTCCCGGCCCGCAATAGCGCGGCGGCAGATTACGATTGACTTTATATGCACACCTTCGCATATATGCAAGTATGCAAGCCGAAGATATTCGCAAACAAGCCGAAAAGGCGGTGACCCTGCTCAAGGCATTGGGCAGCCACAACCGCCTGATGATCGCCTGCCAGCTTGTGGAGGGCGAGCGCAGCGTGGGCGAGCTGGCCAATTTGCTGGAGATCGGTGAAACCGTCGTCTCGCAGCATCTTTCGCTGATGCGCAAGGACGGTTTGGTCGCAGCGCGGCGAGACGGTCGCTCAATCCACTATTCCCTGTCCGGCGATGCGACACGGCGTGTGCTGGAAACGCTTTACGCCATCTATTGCAGTCCGGACGGCGAAGCCGGCAGCGGACCCGGCGAGACAAGTGAATGACGGCTGCGCCCGCCTGATGGATATCGGTCTTGTTCAGGCGTCATTGTCGCTAGCCTCAGGGCTCCTCGTGGGGTTCTCGCTGGGCTTAATCGGCGGCGGGGGATCGATCCTCGCCGTGCCGCTATTGATCTATGTTGTCGGCGTTCGCGACACACATGTCGCAATCGCCACATCCGCTGCCGCCGTGGCCGCGAGCGCCTTGGCCAACCTGCTGTTACATGCCCGTGGCGGCAGTGTGAAATGGCGTTGCGCAAGTCTTTTCGCGGCATTCGGTATTATCGGTGCAGCGGCGGGATCGACTATGGGGAAGATGACACAGGGCGATCTCCTGCTGGGCCTGTTCGGCTTGGTGATGATCATTGTCGGCCTGTCGATGATACGCGAAAAATCGGGTGGGTCCGACCCGGATGTCCGCCTTACCGCAGCGACCGCATTGCGGTTGACCCCGCGGCTGGCGGCCGGTGGGTTTGTTGTCGGCGCACTGTCCGGCTTTTTCGGTATCGGCGGCGGGTTCCTGGTGGTGCCGGGCCTGGTTGCCGCGACGGCCATGCCGATCCTCAATGCGATCGGCTCTTCGCTAGTCTCCGTAACCGCTTTCGGCGCCACCACGGCCGCCAATTACGCATTGGACGGGCTGATCAATTGGCCGATCGCCGGGTTCTTCATTGGCGGAGGCGCGATGGGGGGCTGGCTGGGAACCCGGGCCTCGCACAGCCTCGCGGCGCGCAAGCGGACGCTAACATACATTTTCTCTGCAGTCGTGATCCTTGTCGGTGTGTTCGTCACCGGCGAATGGGTAACGACGGCTTTGTTGTGATCGCCGCCATTCGGCGTCATGTGTCCAGGCGCAGGCTCCGCAGCCGCAGCGCATTCGCGATCACCGATACAGAAGAGAGGCTCATGGCCGCCGCCGCGATCATGGGGCTGAGCAGCAATCCGAAGAATGGATAGAGCACGCCTGCGGCGACCGGAATGCCAAGCGTGTTATAACCAAACGCGAAGAACAGGTTCTGCCGGATGTTGCGCATCGTCGCCCGTGACAGGACGATAGCTTGCACCACGCCGGTCAGATCGCCGCGCACCAGCGTTACACCGGCACTTTCGATCGCGACATCGGTACCGGTTCCCATGGCAATACCGACATCGGCCGCTGCGAGTGCGGGGGCGTCGTTGATTCCGTCGCCCGCCATGGCGACCCGGCGTCCTTCGGATTTCAGCCTCTCGACCTCGCGGTGCTTGTCTTCGGGCGAGACGTTGGCGTGAACTTCGTCAATGCCCATTTCCCGCGCGACCGCTTCGGCAGTTCCGCGGCTGTCGCCGGTCAGCATGACCACGCGAATGTCGCGCGCGTGCAATGCCGCGATGGCGTCTGCGCTGGTGGGTTTGATCGGGTCCGCCACGGCAATCAGACCAGCGGGCTTCCCGGCGAAAGCGACGAACATTACCGTTTGGCCCTTCGTCCGTCCGGCTTCGGCTGAACCCAGCCAGCTTTCGTCGGTGATCCCGACCCGGCGCATCATCTTTTCGTTCCCGATCGCGACCCGGCGACCGTTCACGTCCGCTTCGACACCCTCGCCCGTGGTCGATGCAAGATCGGTCGCCTCTGCCGGCGACACCCCGCGTGACCGCGCGCCTTCTACTATCGCATGGGCCAAAGGATGCTCGCTGCCCATCTCGACCCCGGCGACTGCGGCAAGAAACTCCGTTTTATCGATGCCCTCGACTGGATCCACCGCCACCAGATCGGGCTTGCCCATCGTCAAAGTGCCGGTCTTGTCGACCACTAGCGTATCGATCTTCTCCAGCGTCTCCAATGCTTCGGCATTACGGATCAGGATGCCGTGCTGCGCGCCCTTGCCGGTGCCGGTCATAATGGACATCGGCGTAGCGAGGCCCAGAGCGCAGGGGCAGGCGATAATAAGGACCGCGATGGCATTGACCAGCGCATAGGCGAGCGCTGGGGCAGGACCCCAGATTGCCCAAACAACGAAACTGATGATCGCGATAACGACGACTGCGGGCACGAACCACGCCGTTACCTGATCGGCCAAACGCTGGATCGGCGCGCGGCTGCGCTGTGCTTCGGCAACCATCTGCACGATTTTGGACAGCATCGTGTCCTTGCCGACATTGGTGGCCTGCATGATGAAGCCGCCGGTCTGGTTCACCGTGCCGCCGATGACCGTGTCGCCGGCTTTCTTGGCGACCGGCAGCGGTTCGCCGCTGATCATCGATTCGTCGATGGCGCTGGAACCCTCTTCTATTTCTCCATCGACCGGAACCTTGTCGCCCGGCCGCACGCGGAGGCGATCGCCGGTCGCCAGCTCGTCGAGTGGAACCTCGCGCTCGTCGCCGTCACCGAAGATCTTCACCGCGGATGGCGGCGCAAGTTCGAGCAGCGCGCGCAGTGCGCTGGAGGTCGATCCCCGCGCCTTGAGCTCCAGGACTTGGCCGAGCAGCACGAGCGTGGTGATGACCGCCGCAGCCTCGAAGTAAACACCAACGCGACCGGATTGATCGCGAAACGCCGCGGGGAAGATGTCCGGCGCGACCGTCGCTACAACGCTGAAAAAATAGGCTATCGCCACGCCGAACCCGATCAGCGTAAACATGTTCAGATTAAGGGTCCGGACCGACTGGATCGCGCGAACGAAGAACGGCCAGCCGCCCCACAGGACAACGGGTGCCGCCAGTAGCAACTGAGCCCACTGCGCCCAGACCGGTTCGATCAGCCGTTCGAAACTGATCCCCGGGATGAGATCGCCCATTGCATACGCAAACAGCGGTATGGTGAAGAGCGCACTCCACCAGAAGCGGCGACGCATATCGATAAGCTCGGGATCAGGCCCCTCGTCGAGACTGACGGTTTCGGGCTCGAGCGCCATTCCGCAGATCGGGCACGACCCGGGCCCCGGTTGACGTATTTCGGGATGCATCGGACAGGTGTAAGTCGTGCCCTCCGGCACGTCCTCCACGGCGTCGAGATGCGCTCCTGAGAGATAAAGCTCCGGATCGATCTCGAACTTGTCTAGGCAGCGCGACGAGCAGAAATAGTGCTCAGAGCCCTCGTGGCACGCCGTGTGTTTGGCGCCTTCGATCGTAACGCTCATTCCGCAGACCGGATCGATCGCTGTGCCTTCAATAACGCTTTCAGTCTTGTTCATGACCAGTCCTTCCTAGCCTTTCACCACAACGAACTGCCCCATCATTCCGGCATCCTCATGCTCGAGAATGTGGCAGTGATACATGTAGGACAGGTCCGGGTCCGTGTGTTCCTCGAACCGTAAAAGGAGGCGCACTTGCTCGCGCGGGTCGACGATAATCGTATCCTTGTAACCAGTCTCCAAGGGCGGCGGATTGCGGCCGTTGCGGTCGATCACGCGGAACTGCGCATTATGAATATGAAAGGGATGCGCCATCATGGAGGCATTGGCGATTTCCCAGATCTCCCACTGGCCGACGGGCACCCGCTCGTTGATGACATTCATGTCCATGCTGGCACCATTGATAGACATCCCGCCGCCCATCATTCCCATATCAAGCACGAACCGCCGGGTTCGCACTGCAAGTGAAGGGTCGAGTGCCGGTAGCGCGGCAAGCTGCGACGGCAGTTTCCTTTGCGGCGAGGAGCCAGAGGGTCTGATGTCGAGGACGCGGAACGGCTCGTCCATCTCGGTATCGTCGCGGCGTCGGCCCATCATACCGCCGCCCATCATGCCGCCACCGTCGCCGCCCATCATGCCCATCGAATTGTCAGGACTGGTCGCCAGAAGACTGAGTGGGCGCCCCTCGGAAAGATCGACGAGGATCTGCGCCCGCTCACCTGGTGCCAGCCTGAGCGAGCGAACCGGATGCGGACGCTCCAGCAGGCCACCATCGCTGGCGATGAACTGCATGGTCTGACCACCGGATAGCGAGAAATCGTAGAAACGAGCGTTCGATCCATTGAGGATCCGTAGGCGTAATTGGCCAGTCCGCGCGTCAAACACCGCGTTGTGCGTGCCATTGACGTAGATACGATCCCCGCGCACGCCCATCATTTGCGCATGCATGTTCTGCGGATAGAGGAGCTTGCCGGAGTTATCGAGCAAGCGGTCCTGAACGATAAGCGGAATGTCATCCACGCCGTATTCGCTCGGCAGGTCCAGCGCGTCCTCTTCATCATCACGAACATAGATCGGAGCGGCAAGACCAGCATAGACCTGCGGTCCCGTGCCGCGATGCAGGTGCGAATGATACCAATAGAGCGAGGCACGCTGGCGCACTTCGAAAGATGGGCTCCAGCGGGCGCCGGGGCGGATCAGCTGGTGCGGCCCGCCGTCCGCAGCGGCGGGAAGTTCGAACCCGTGCCAATGAACCGTTGCTCCTTCGTCCAGGCCGTTGTCGACATGCAACCGGACGCGCTCGCCGCGGCGCATCTCCAATGTCGGACCGAGATAAGGCGCGTTTACACCGATCGTAGGCGAAACGACCCCGGGAACGAATTCCTTCTGCCCTGCGGATATCGACAGTCGAAAGACCCGTTCGCCTTGTTCGACAATTCCCTGATCGAGCTTGGGAATGGCGAGCGAATTGGCTCCGGCCCCATCGGCACCAAGCAGCGAACTTCGCGCTTCGCACGCAGACAAGGGAAGAGCCATGAGGCCCGCAGCCGCTGTGCCGGCCCGTCCCAGCAAGGCACGTCGGTTTAGGCTGGATGCGTTCGCCCACTGGTCCATTTCACTTGCTCCGGAGATATTTAATCAGCGCAGCGATGCCCAACACAAGAAGGATGGTCAGCAATAAGCAGAACAGACCCATGATCCCCATCATGGCTGCTGGCATGTCACCGTTCATCATCGTACTTCTCCTATCATACCGGCCCCGGGGATACGGTCCGGGGCCGGCTCGCAAATTACTTCTTGGTGATCGAAGTGATCGTGTTGCCGCCTTCACCGGTAGTGAATTCGAACGAGATCGCGTCACCAACCGCCACGTCCTGACGCAGCTGTTCGTCGGCTTCGAACCCCATCGTCATGGCGGGCCATTCAATCTCGGGGACAGCGCCGTGGTCGACGGTGATCGTTCCCGCGTCGGCGTCGATGGCGGTGACGGTTCCTTCGGCGCTGGCGGTCTGCATCGCGCCGTCCGATCCCATCATCGCCATGTCGCCATCGTCCATAGACATCTGGTCATCTGCCATCTGCCCGTCCGCCATCGGCATTTCGTCCATCGCTTCGGTATTGTCGCCGGAATCGCAGGCAGCGAGTGCCAGCGGCGCTGCCAATAGGGTCACGAGGGTTGTAATACGCATTCTTCTTCTCCTTCAGAGGGTTTGGACCGTTTGGTCCGGGGGCGCCGCATCAACAGATATGCAGCGGGAAGTACGAACATCGAGAGCAGGGGAGCAGTGATCATCCCGCCAATCATCGGGGCCGCGATACGGCTCATCACCTCGGACCCGGCGCCGGTGCCGATCAGGATCGGAAACAGTCCGGCAAGAATGACCGCTACGGTCATCGCCTTGGGCCGCACGCGCAACAACGCGCCTTCGCGGATCGCCTGATCAACCTCATCTTCCGAAGGGTTGGGAGGGCGTTCCTCCAGCGCCGCTTTCAGGTAGATCAGCATGACCACGCCGAACTCTGCCGAAACACCGGCAAGAGCGATAAAACCGACAGCAGTCGCGACCGACTGGTTGTAGCCGAGCATATACAGAAGCCAGAACCCGCCGGTCAGCGCGAAAGGCAATGTACCCATGATCAGCAGCGCCTCATCGAAGCGGCGGAAGATCAGATAGAGCAGCAGGAAAATGATCGCGAGCGTCGCCGGGATAACGATCTTCATACGCTCGGCAGCGCGAGTAAGATATTCGAACTGCCCAGCGTAGGATATGCTGACGCCCGCCGGAAGATCGACTTCTGCCGCGATCGCCTCCTGCAGATCGCTGACGACCGAAGTGAGATCTCGTCCGCGAACATCGATATAGACATAGCTCGTCGGTCGACCCTGCTCGCTTTTGAGCATGGGCGGCCCGCTACTTACGCTAATTTGCGCTACGCTACCCAGCGTGATCTGCTGCCCTGACGGTGTCAGGAGAGGAAGCGCTCTGAGTTCGCCCACGCTGTCGCGGATTTCGCGCGGATAACGCACATTGATCGGATAACGTGCCAGCCCTTCGACCGTGCGTGCGACATTGGCGCCGCCGATCGCGCCAGATACGATCATTTGAACGTCGTCGATGTTGAGGCCGTATCGGGCAGCAGCCAAGCGATCGATATCAACGTCGACATAGCGCCCGCCCGACAATCGTTCGGCCAGGGCTGAGCTCACGCCCGGCACCTGCTTCCCGACCTGTTCTATAGCCTGCGCCACCCGGTCGATATCGCTAAGATCCTCACCCGAAACCTTGACCCCGATCGGGCTCTTGATCCCGGTCGCGAGCATGTCGATCCGGTTGCGGATCGGTGGCACCCACACATTGGCCAGACCCGGCACCTGTACCACGCGGTCGAGTTCCTCGACCAGCATGTCGGGTGTCATACCTTCACGCCATTCGTCGCGCGGTTTGAACTGGATGGTGGTTTCGAACATCGTCAATGGCGCTGGATCAGTCGCCGTGTCGGCACGGCCCGCCTTGCCGAATACCGTTTCGACTTCAGGCACTGATTTGATCAAGCGGTCGGTCCGCTGGAGGAGCGCAGAAGCCTGCCCGGGAGACAGGCCTGGAAGCGCACTGGGCATGTAGAGCAGATCACCCTCGTCGAGCGGCGGAAGAAACTCGCCACCAAGCCGGGTAAAGGGGACGAGTGTCGTCGCGAAGACCAGCGCCGCAATGACCAGCGTTGCCTTCGGCCGGCGCATTACCCAGTCCAGACCCGGACGATAGGCGCGGGTCAGGCCCCGGTTCAGGATGTTCTTGTCTTCGGGCGGAATCTTGCCGCGGATCATCCAGCCCATCAACACAGGGACCAGCGTAATCGAAAAGATTGCTGCACCGGCCATGGCATAGGTCTTGGTGAAGGCGAGCGGCGCAAACAGCCTGCCCTCCTGCGCCTGGAGGGTGAACACGGGAATGAAGGACAAGGTGATGATCAGCAGGCTGTAGAACAGCGCCGGGCCAACCTCCTTCGCTGCATCCCCGATGACCCGCCAGCGTTCGTCGCCCGCCAGCACGCTGTCGGGGTTTTCATGCGTCCAGCGCTCAATATGCTTGTGAGCATTCTCGATCATGACGATCGCGGCATCGACCATCGCGCCGATCGCGATGGCAATGCCTCCAAGCGACATGATGTTGGCGTTGACCCCTTGAAAGCGCATAACCACGAAAGCGGCGAGCACACCCAGCGGTAATGTAACGATGGCAACCAGCGCCGAACGTACATGCCACAGGAACAAGGCGCATATCAGGCCTACGATTATGAACTCCTCGGCCAGCTTGGTGGTGAGATTCTTGACCGACGCATCGATCAGTTGCGAGCGGTCATACGTGGTAACGATCTCCACGCCGTCGGGCAGGCTTTGCTGAAGCTGTTCGAGCTTCGCCTCGACCGCGGTGATTGCGGATCGCGCGTCGGCCCCTTGACGCAAGATCACCACCCCGCCGGCGACCTCGCCCTGACCGTTGAGCTCCGCTATCCCGCGCCTCAGCTCGGGTCCGATCTGGATGGTCGCTACGTCGCCCAACGTCACCGGGACTCCTCCACTTGCGACTTGCAAGGGGATCGCCCGAAAATCATCGAGGCTGCCAAGATAGCCGGATGAGCGCACCATATATTCGGCTTCGCCCATCTCGACGATCGAGCCGCCCGCTTCCTGGTTGGAAGCCCGAACCGCCTGCACGACGTCGGCATGCGTCACACCGAGCGATGCCATCCGATAGGGTTGCAGGACAATCTGATACTGCTTGACCATACCGCCGATACTGGCGACTTCGGCAATGCCGGGAATGGTCTTGAGCTCGTAGCGCAGGAACCAGTCCTGCAGACTCCGTAGACCCGCCAGATCGTTGCCACCGGTTCGGTCGACGAGCGCGTATTCGTAGATCCAGCCTACACCTGTGGCGTCGGGGCCGAGGCTGCTCTCCACGCCTGCGGGAAGCTGCCCTTGCACTTGGTTGAGATATTCGAGCACGCGCGAACGCGCCCAGTAAAGGTCAGTCCCGTCCTCGAAAATGACATAGACATAGCTGTCACCAAAGAACGAGTATCCGCGCACGGTCTTGGCTCCGGGTACGGAGAGCATCGTCGTCGCCAGCGGATAAGTGACCTGATCCTCGACGAGCCGGGGCGCCTGACCGGGATAATTTGAGCGAATAACCACCTGAACGTCGGATAGGTCAGGCAGTGCATCCACAGGCGTGGTCCGCACGGCCCAGAACCCCGCGAGCGCGATGGCGATCGAAGCCAATACGATGAACATGCGATTGGCGATCGAGCTTTCTATTATGCGCGCGATCATTGGTCGCCTGCCTTCCTGATGCCGGTGAGGCGTGGGCCGTCCGTTCCCTGTACGAACTGGAACGAGACGCGGTCGCCGCGCTTGAAGCCGCGCACCTGCGCTGCCCCCTCGGTCGCGAACGTCATTGTCATCGCCGGCCATTCGAGCGCGGCAACGGGCCCGTGCCGCAAGGTGATATTGCGGGCAGTTATACGCTCGATAGTGCCGCTTGCCCGGTAGGTGCGCGGCTCGTCAGCATCGTCCTGCGTTTCGCTTGCACCCGCGGCCGTCGGCACTTCGTCGATGCCGCGGACATCGAGCCCCGCGAGACTGGCTTCGGAATCAAGCAGGAACTGGCCCGATGTGACTACTTCCTCGCCCGGCGCGAGGCCCGCGAGTATCTCGGTCCGACCGCCCGCTTCACGGCCAATCTGCACCTCGGCAGGGCGATAGCCACCCTCGTCCTGCGCCAGCATCACGATCGTGCGTTCGCCAGTGCGGATAATTGCTTCGGAAGGAATTAACACCGCTTCGCGGCGAGCCGGAGAAAGCGAAACCTGTGCGAACATGCCAGGACGCAGTCGAAGGTTGGGATTGCGCAGTTCGGCCCTAACGGTGAGCGTTCGACTGGCCTCCTGGGCGCTGGGCAATATCGCAGTAATCCGCCCCGCGAAACGTTCCCCCGGATAAGCAGTTAAAGTCGCGCTTACGGGCTGGCCAACCCGTACGTCGGCGGCAAGGATTTCGGGAAGCGCCGCTTCCAGCCAGATCGGATTGAGTCCGGTGATTTCGGCCAAGGTCTGGCCCGCGCTCACGCTCATTCCCGGTCGCACACCGAGCATGGTAACTGCGCCCGAAGAAGGCGCCGTAATCGTCAGGGTGGAACGTGGGCGACCACTGCGCGCGACCGACGAGATTACGCCATCAGGCATTCCAAGAAGCCGCAACCGTTCGCGCGCCGCGCGAGTAAGCGCTTCATCGCCGGTCGCGGCGACCGCCAGATATTCCTGCTGCGCGCCGCCCCATTCGGGAATCAGCAAATCCACCAAAGGGGTACCCTGTCTAATGATGTCATCGGGCGCATGGCCATAGGTTCGTTGCACGAAGCCGCTGGCGCGGGGCTGCACGATCGACACCTCCCGGGCATTGTAAGCGAGTGTGCCGGTGACGTTCGTCTCGGGTTCGAGCACGCCCATTTCCGCTTCGGCCGTTCGAATGCCGAAATTCTGCACGAGCTGCGGATCGATGCTGACGCCCCCCGCTCCGGCACTGTCTCCACCGGCGCATTTCGGGACCAGTTGCATGTCCATGAAAGGCGACTTGCCCGGCTCGTCGAAGCGCTGATCAGGCACCATCGGATCGTACCAGTAGAGCACTTCCTCGCAGCCTGCTCCCGCTGCGGCGCTGTCTCCGGTCGAAGCACCGGAGGAACCTTCCCCAAGCTGGGCGATGCCGTAGCCGGCGCCGAGGCTCACAAGTACTATGCCGGCTGCAAGCGTGTAGGACTTTTGGCGAGGGGTGAGTTTTTGCCAGGCGGCTTTCATTGCATGTGCTCCCGGTAGGTAAGTCGCAAAGTCGCGGCGGCTTCGACCGTCGCTTCTTCGCGTTCGAGGATTTCCAGTTCGAGTAGAGCCAAGGCTGTCCGGGCCTCGATGACGTCGATCAGATCGGCGCGACCTGCAGCAAAACTCGCCATTTCAAGGTCTGCCCTGTCACGAGCGAGGGGCAATAGTTCCTCGCGGGCACGCTGCCATTGGCGCGCCGCGCTGCGCCAGGCAGCGAGATCGGCCGCGAACTGGGCTTCAAGTTCGCGTAGCTCGTCCGCGCGCTCGGCCAGCGCCGCAGCCGCTTGCGCTTCGGCCGCGGCAATGCGTGGCTCCTGCCGCCGACCGGCGAAGATCGGCAATGTTACCGAACCCATGACCGAGACGACATTCCCGAAATCGGGATTTCGCCGTCCGAAGCTGACATTGACGCCGAAGTCGGGCCTCTTTTCCGCCCGGGCAAGATCGATGGCTGCGCGGGCCCTTTGCTTGGCAGTGTCCGCCAGACGGATCCCGGGGTTGCTCTCTAGCGTAGTGCGCAGCTCGATCGGATCGACATCGGCGGGCGGTACCGGACCTTGCGCCACCGGCTCCTCCCCTGCAATATACCGCGTCAACCGCGCCTGCGCCGCTTCCCGATCGGCTTCGATGCGCGTCCGGGCATCGTCTATCTCGAGCAGTGCACGGCGGATCTCGAGGCTTTCCGCAGGGCGCGCCGAACCCGATGCGACTGCGCTGCGAGCAACCGGCACGAGCTCGCGCAATTCATCCTGAGCCTCGACGGCCAGCGCCAGTCGCTGCTGCGCATAAGCCAGTGATATCCACGCGCGACCAGCGGCGACTTCGACATCCCGGCCAACAACGCCGAGGCGAGCTTCGGCCAAGCGGATATCCGATACCGCAAGCCCAGCCCTCGCGCGTCGCTTGGCTAGATTGGGAATTTCTTGCTCGACACCCACCTGGACTTGGGTCGGAAGCTGCCGGTCGAGATCGAACGCCGCCGGCCCGGTGACCGGCAAATTGACGATGCCCGCTCGTAGCCGCGGATCGGGCAATTCGTCTGCAGCCTCCGCCGCGTTCCGCAGAGCTTCCACCTCAAGTTCACGCGCCTGCAGGACAGGCTGTTCGACGCGGGCCGCGCGCAAAGCCTCTTCGTAGCCGACAGACTGTGCTTGCGCTCCTTGAGCGACAAATATGAGAGCCACGAAAGCGCAGCTGCTTCGCCATTTCATTGTGTAACCTCGTAGAATTTCTGATGCTGGACAGTCCAAGGCTTCTCGCTTCGCGGTGCGAAGCGAGCGGATATAGACTATTCCAGCTTGTATACGGCACCATGGCACCGACTACAGAAGACTAGATATCGAGGTTAACTTGTGGAGGGGGGGATTCGGGTGTGAGCAGGCGTCCCTGGAGACCCATCAGATCGCCCGTCAGATAGATCTCACGATCGGCCCGCAAAGGAACCATACTCTTATCATTGGTGCCGGGGATATTTGCTGGCGCAAGACATCCCATCGCGACGACGCAATCGAGTGTCCTCTGGTCGCATGGAGGTTCTTCGGACGAATTGCCATCCGTCACCCCTTCCATGATCATATCGCCCATTTCCGAGCAATGGACGGTCCCGGCTGCCCCCAACTGTGGAACCGCCGCCGCTTGGGCAGCACTTTGTACAAAAAGGCCGAGGCCAAAAAGTACAACAGCAAGGAAACGACCTATCGACACTCTTTTGCGATAAGTCGACCACCGATTAAACGCAAGTGCGAAGACCGATTGATGGCCCGAAAATTTCATGGCGTTCCACGCCTGCTGACGAAAGCTTCCCGATGTCACGTTGAAGTCCGTCCTTTGATTCAATCATGGAAGCGATGGATAAGCATCTTAGCCTTAGCCTCGGTCACCAAGAGTTTTGGATGACGGTGCGACCGTCGAAGAACAGATAGCGCTGTGCGCTGAAACCGGCGGTGAGCCCTTCTGCGAATATGCGCATTAACGGACCATCCTTCAGCCTGCCTGCGCACAAGGTCGAAACGGAGCGGCGCCGAACTGGATAGATCGGCGCCCGGTTCCGCGTCACCTCTCATCCTGCGAGTACGCGGGCATATCCCGCGAGGCCGACATGTCTTGCGAGGCGGACATGGCCTCCATGCGTTCCATCATGGCTTTGCAGTTTTCCATCATCGCCATCATCTTGCGGCGCATTTCCGGATCCTGCATCATCGCCATCATCTCGCCCATCGGCATTGCCCCTTCCGCGCCAGCTTCGCTGCCCATGTTCATGTGTGAATCGGCATCCTGTGGAGCACGGTCAGCCTGTTGGGCGAGTGCGGCGGTGGAAACGAGACCAAGAGCGACAGCAGCGCCGGTCAACATTGTTTTGAAATTACGATTCATTGGTATTCTCCTTAGATTATACGGTGACAAAGGGAGGCGCTCAATCAACTTTGGGTGCCCGAGCCCTCTGGGCCCGTGCTTTTCATACCCTTCATGCACATGGCCATCATCGCCAGGCATGGGAACAGGTAGAGCAGGGGCAAAACCGCCGCGAACCCGAACCACATCGAACCCAGTATTGCTGCGCCTAGAGCGAGAACGACGCTTGCGGCGATCAGCCACTTCGTCTTGGTCGACCAGCGTGCAGGGCTCGCGCAACTTTTGCCTCCCGATGACTTCGAGGTCGCCGCCTGAAGCTGCTGGGCTCCTAATTGTGGCGTCCACGGAACAAGCGCGGTGGAACTCGACGTCATTTGGGTACTCCTCGATTCGTCCTTGATAGCCACAAGATGGGCCTTCCCATCATGGGAAGGTCAAGGCCTTTCTCAGAGTTTTCTGAAATGGAAGAAAGGGTGGCTTTCTTGGCGCTAGCGCACACTGTTCGTCGGCAATCGCTCGGCTTCGTCTGGTCCGCCGTGCTAAACGGCATAGAGTGCACCGGCGCCGTATCTAATCGACAACCGGCGCACTCTAGACGTCGCCGAAATCAGCGTCAGCAACAAAGCTATGGTACATGATTGCGGTGACCTGCTTGAAGCAAGGACCTAAAAATTGCCTAGCAACATCCCGCCGAAGCGGCTTCCTTTGTAGGCTCCGAGACCTCGCGGACCAGATCGCCCGTTTCGCTCTTCTCGGCGTTTTGCGCAATGTCGGCCTGCGAAACGATGCCGCAGCATTTGCCTCCATCGTCGACCACCGGAAGTCGGCGGACCTGGTTGTCCTCCATTTTCTTGCAGCAATCGTCAACGCTCGTGTCAGCGGTGACTGTCACAGGGGATGGGGACATCACATCCGCAACCCGCGTGTCGGCTGATTTGCCCTCTGCGACGCAGCGGCATGCGATATCGCGATCGGTTACGACACCGACGAGGGCACCGGTTTCATCGACGACGGGAATTTCGCCGCAATCGTTATCAACCATCAGCGTCGCGGCATCCTTGACGCTATCTGATGGGCTGCAGCAGGCTGGGTCGGCTGTCATGACATCTCGGGCTTCCATTGTTCATCTCCACTTTGGTGTTTCGGCGCATTTATGCGCTCGCGTAGTAAATGATCTAAAAAAGCTCTCGGTTCCAATTACATCCGCGACCCGTTGCGTATGCAAGCCGGTTCGCTTGGCGCTCCCCGAACACACGCCTTTTCAATTGATCGGGGTACCGGCCTATTGCAGGCGCCCGGGACCGAACCGATGATCTAAAGCGCTCGCACAATCGGACGGACTACCCTGCGCGAGGTCGCGAAGGATCGGGCAGTCGGGCCTATCGTCATCGGTACACTTCGCCGCCAATTCATCGAGCGTGGCAACCATTGACTGCATCCCGACGATCTTTTCGCGTAGACGCTCAATATGAGCGCATGCCACCGCCCTTACATCGGCGCTGGCGCGGCTTCGATCCTGCCAAAGTGCAAGCAATTCCTGGATTTGCTCCACAGAAAAACCGAGATCTCGGGCACGGCGAACGAACCGAAGCGTGTGGACGTCTCGCGGGTCGTAAACCCTGTACCCCGAAGCCGTCCTTTCCGCTGGCTCAATCAATCCGGTTTTTTCATAATAGCGGATCATCTTGGCCGAGACGCCGGATTTGTCGGCTGCCTGCCCGATGTTCATGATGATTTCTCCTTCATATTGGCACAGTCCCGCGAATTGGTATTTTCTCGGCACTTTCCAAGCTTCCAATGATGGGATGCAATTTTACCCTATCAAGTGCCGAATCCCCTTACCGGCCGACCCAGGTAGGTGGCAAAAGCCTGCCCGTCGTATCGACGCGATTTTCTCTTATGCGCTCCGGCTGATCAGGCCACCCTGGTCGGGCGACACTTACCGCCCCCTATTCGACAGCGTAGACCGACCGCTCGCCGCCCTGAGCCAAAGCAAAGATGGTGAAGGGGCTGGATTTTGTTCCACCCATCCCCGGGGCGCCAGCGGGCATTCCGGGAAGCGTTATACCATTGAGTTCCGGACGCTCAGCCAGCAGGCGGTCGAAGCTTCCGATCGGCACATGCCCGTCAATATAATAGCCTCCCACGAACGTGGTATGGCAGCCCCCCAAATCTTGCGGAATACCTTGCCTCTGCTTGATTAACGCCAGGTCGTTGGTCGCTTCGACCTTCACTTCGTAGCCATTTTCCCGCAGATACGCCGCGTAGCTTTCGCAGCAGCCGCATTGCGGATTCTTGAAAAGGGACGCAAGCGGCTTGTCCGGGGGTGCTGCGAGGGCCGGTGTTGCTGCGACAGCCGCCAGTGCGGCAAAAATTTTCACTACAGTTTTCATTCTTCGTCTCCTTTGATCTAGGTCACTCTGATTGTCGCCATCATGCCTGCGGCCTGGTGTTCGAGTATGTGACAGTGGAACATCCAGTCCCCGGGATTGTCGGCCACGAAAGCGACTTCCACTATTTCGTGCGGGGCTGTGAGCACCGTGTCCTGCCATTCGCGATATCGCGTCGGCTTGCCGTTTCGGGAAAGTACTCTGAAACTGTGCCCATGCAGATGGATAGGGTGCCACCAAGCCGTCTCGTTACAAAGGGTCAGAATGACACTCTCGCCTCTGGGTAGGGTCAAAACCGGCTCGAGATTGTGGCCCGAGGCCGCCACGCCATTTACGGTCCAATCCATCTTGCCGGACGCCGATGGTCCCATCATTCCACCACCGAACACAACTTCGTGGCGGGTCGACGTTTCTGCTTGCGGCTCAGGGATGGGATTAGGCGGCAACGCAATCGGAGTCGTCAACGGGTCTGCGCGAAGCGGTGCGTCCGAATAGACGACATCGGTCAGCGCGAATTCAAGACCCTCGTAGAAACTGTCATCTATTGAGAAGCGCGATCCGGGCGTACCCTCCGGGTCCAGGATCAGATCGATCCGCATTCCCGGAGCAATGCGCAGCGGTTCATCGACCTCGTGCGGAGCTACCGGCTGTCCGTCCAAGGCGATGATCCGCGCATTGAGACGAGAGAAATCGAGGGCGAAGATCCGCGCGTTCGCGGCATTTATCAGCCGCAGACGGATGCGTTCCCCGCTGCGTACTACAAAAGGCTGCGGCGGACGTCCATTAATCGTCATGGTGTTACCAACGCGGCCGGACATGAAGGCGTCGGACGGATTCCCGAAATCTTCGTTTATCTGACCATCCGCGCCGATCCGCCAGTCGTCGAGCATCCAGGTTATATCTCTGTCCACCATGATCGGTTCACGCTCTTCGACGATCAGGGGGGCATAAAGGCCTCGCGCGACCTGTTCGAAACTACGGTGATGAGGATGATACCAGAACGTGCCGGCATCCTGGGGTACAAAATCGTAGGTGAACGACTGGCCCGGCCGGACCGGATCCTGGGTCAGATGCGGCACACCGTCCATCGCATTGGGAACACGCAAGCCGTGCCAATGAATGGTAGTGTCCTGCGCAAGGCCATTGTCGAGCGTGACGCGCAGACGCTCTCCCTGCCTGATGCGGATTTCAGGCGCTGCCACCTCGCCGTTGTAGGCCCATACGTCGACCCCACCCTGCGCATCGCCGAGGAGCGGCACAGTCGCGGGCGATGCGAGCAGACGCATATCGATCGGTCCGCGGACCGCAGATCCCGCCATCACGCTGCCGCCACGCTGCATGAACAGCGCCGCAGTGCCAGTCACGGCCACCGCTCCGCCACCCGCGAGAAAGCCGCGGCGGCTCAGCTTTGCAATGTTCATTGCCATGATCTTGCGCTTTCCGATCAATCTACTTTCGTCTTCCAGCAGTAAAGATAGGGCTTCCTATCATGGGAAGGTCAAGGGCCGTTTTCCTGCAAACCAATGACCGGCCCGGCACCAATTCGCGCGCCGGATGCACCCACCATTGGCCTCCTTGATAAGAATGGTCCCATCGTTCACCGCGCCGAGGCAGTTTATCGGGGGCTTCACCTGTCACACAGTCCGACCAGGGAAACTTGCGGGCCCGTGAACGTTGGCAGCATTAGACGAAAAGCCGCCTGATGCTTTAAAACGGGGAAATATCTCATGAGCAAAATCGCCTTGGGTATAATGACTGTCGCCTCGCTCGCGCTTGTTTCGTGTGGGGAGGAAGGCGCCACTGAGGAGCCTCGCGACGGCACCACAGCAGGCGTATCAGCGGGTTCAGGAGATCAGACGCCAGCAGGTGAGATCGAAGGACCTCTCCACACGGGAAGCGGTGACATCACCGAAATCGATGGCAGCCGTGTTACGATCTCGCATAGCCCGGTCGAGACACTCGATTGGCCCGCAATGACCATGACCTTCGTGACGCAATCTCCGGCTATGATCGACGAATTCTCCGTAGGCGACCCGGTGAACTTCGAATTTGGCCAGAGCGGTGAGACTTATGTCATCACGGGGATTACCAGGGATGCGGTATAAAGTCGCCTTGAGTGAGGGGTGAAGCCGCTTCTGGCGTAGAAGACGTATCGGCACTGCGGCTTCGCCGCAAAAAAGGGAGAGACAATCATGGGTGACGGTTCGATGATGGGAGGCGGCATGATGATGATCGGCATGGGCCTGGTCTGGTTACTGGTAATTGTCGCCCTGCTGCTCGCCATCGCTGCGCTCATTAAGTATTTGCGGAAGTGAACCCTTGCCTATGATTATCGGCTTGTGATTATCGGCTTGCGTCTTGCCCGTTGCACGATGGTATTTTGCTCATGAGTGATTCAGAAAAACCTGTCGTGATCGTTACCGGCTCGAGCGGCTATATCGGCTCAGCCATCGTAAAGAAGCTTGCAGCGAGATACCGCGTGATCGGATTCGACCGCGACGCCGCTCCCCATCCCCCGGCAGAGGCCGAATGCGTCTGTGTCGATGTCACCGACCAGGCGAGCATCGATGCGGCCTTCGAGCGCGTTCGAACCGCTTATGGCAAAAAGATCGCCTCTTTCGTCCACCTTGCTGCCTATTTCGATCTTACCGGCGAACCAAATCCCAAATATGACGAGGTTACGGTCATGGGAACCGGCCGATTGCTCGAAGCGCTGCAGGATTTCGATATCGACCAGTTCGTGTTTGTCAGCACGATGCTGGTCCATGCCCCCATCAGGGGCGGCGGGCTGATCGACGAGACTTCGCCGCTGGACACGGATCTGCCCTACCGCGAATCGAAAGTCCGCACCGAGCAGTTGATCCGCGAGAAGCGTGGCGACATCCATGCGGTCTTCGTGCGGCCTGCGGGCGTATACGACGATGAAGGCCATTCGGCGTTTCTTGCCCAGCAGATCGCGCGCATTTACGAAAAACGGCCGAGCGCCCGCGTCTATCCCGGTGACCTCGACACCGGACAGCCATATTTGCACCTTGAGGATTTGCTCGACGGGATCGAGCGCATCGTCGACCGGCGGAGCGAGCTTCCCAGTGAATGGCCGGTTCTTCTCGGCGAAGATGACGTGATGTCCTATGGCGAACTGCAAAAGTCGCTTGGACGCCTGATCCACGATGAGGACTGGACGACGCGCACGGTGCCGAAGGGACTCGCCAAGACCGGTGCCTGGGTCGAAAACGAAGTGCTTGGCGAAGAGGCTTTCATTCGGCCGTGGATGGTGGACATTTCGGACGACCACTACGAACTCGATCTCAGCAATGCGCGGGAAAGGCTGGACTGGACGCCGCAGCACAGGCTGAGGACCGCGCTCCCGCGGATCGTCGAAGGTCTGAAAGCCGATCCTTCGGCCTGGTATGGCGAGAACAAGCTCAATGCCGCGCGGGTGGCCGGCAGCAATTTCGATGAAGCCGATGAGGCAGAGCCTGCCCCGCTAAGCGAAGATGCTCTGGCGGACCACGCCGGTCACATGCGCAAGATGCATTTCAACATGCTCTGGGTTCATTGGTTTACGATGTTGCTCGGCCTCTGGCTCGCGACCACCCCGTTTGTCTTCGGGACCTTCGACCAGAGCGAATTTACCACCGCAGTCACGCGCATAACCGAGGATCGCGATCTTTGGGACCCGGCGCTGCGAAGCTGGCTGACAGCCTGGAACGATGTCGTGAGCGGCATCCTGATCATGGTCTTTGCGGCCATCTCGCTCTCGCCGCGCGGAGGTTGGGCGCAATGGGCCAACACCTGCATCGGCATCTGGCTGCTCGGCGCCCCGCTGGTGTTCTGGACGCCCGATGCCGCCGTCTATGCCAACGATACCTTTGTCGGCGCGCTGGTGATCGCCTTTACCATTCTCGTACCGATGATGCCCGGCATGGCACCCGAAGGCATGATGGATGATACCGACGTACCGCCGGGCTGGACCTATTCGCCTTCTACCTATGTCCAGCGCATGCCGATCATTATCCTCGGCGCCGTCGGTTTCTTTCTTTCACGTATCCTCACGGCATATCAGCTCGGCCATATCGACGGCGTGTGGGAGCCGTTCTTCGCTTCGCCAAGCGCGCTCAACGGGACCGAATACATCATTACCTCCGATGTCTCCAAGGCCTGGCCGGTGGCCGATGGCGGCATCGGTGCGATGAGCTACATGTTCGAGATCCTGATGGGCGTCATGGGCGGCAGGGCCCGCTGGCGGACCATGCCCTGGATGGTGACACTGTTCGGCATCGTCGTCGTGCCCCTCGGCGTGATCAGCATCTACTTCATCATCATCCAGCCGATCATGATCGGCACCTATTGCACGATCTGCCTCATGGCGGCGGCCGCGATGCTGATCATGATCCCCTATTCGCTCGACGAGCTGGTCGCGATGGGCCAGTTCCTGGTTCTCAACACGCGGCGCGGGCGACCGTTCTGGCGCTCGTTCTTCCGCGGCGACGCGCTGCCAGGCGGCAGCAAGGATACAGATCCCGGTTTCGATGCTCCGCTCGCGGCGATCGGCGGTTCGGCGGCGCGCGGGGTCACGGTCCCATGGACATTGGCCATCAGTGTGCTGATCGGTGCTTTCCTGATGTTCTCCAGGCTCGTTCTTGGGAATGTACCGCCTCTTGCTGACAGCGACCATCTGGTCGGCGCGCTGGTCATCACGGTATCGGTAATTGCCATGGCGGAGGTCGCAAGGCCATTGCGCTTTCTCAACGTCGCGTTCGGTGCCTGGCTCATCGTGGCTCCGTGGCTTATGGACGGAGGCGCCAGTACTGTTGGCAACGTTGTCGGTACGATGCTCGGAGCGCTTCTGATTGTACTGAGCCTGCCAAGAGGGCGTCGGAGCGACGAACATTACGGAAGTTGGGACCGGTTCGTTGTTTAGCGGATCGGCATGGCGATGGTGGAGCCAATGCAATAGGATGGTGAGCTTTGGAGCCTATTAATACGGGTAGGCCCGAAGCAGTGTGGCGGGGCGCGCATCCCGCCCTGTGGATCGCCATTTTCGGCGGACTGATTGCCTTCGCCTGGGAAATGTTCCAGCTCCCGTTCTACAGCACTGACGGGCTTGGTCCTGTTGAAGCCGCATACCGATGTGGTCTGGCATCGTTCGGTGACGCGGGTATCATGGTGGCGGCCTATCTGGGCGCCTCGTTGGGAAACCGCCGAACACCTTGGCTTGTCGACTGGCCAATATCCCGCTTCCTTATCTATCTCGCCATCGGTCTCGCGATAACATCCGTGGTCGAAATATTGGCCGTTGGGGCTGCCTGGGGCTGGACCTACAGTCCCACTATGCCGCTAGTCCCTGGGACAAAGATCGGACTCGTTCCCATAATCATGTGGGTTCTTGTCCCGACCGCGACCCTTTGGCTCTCACGAAAAATGGGACTTGGGTCAGCCTAGTCGAAGCGAGCGAAAGTGATTCCTAATGAGCAGCGGTCGCCGGGATGAGCAGCGCGACGAATTGCATCAAGACTGTCACCATCAGGAGAGACAATCGTTACCCGGCCGCCGAAAACATCACCGTCTCCGGAGTCCACCGCAAGGATGGTTTTGATGGACCAGTACTCATGCGGTCACCTGCAATAATTGAAAGCGGTTGGCCTTCAATGGGCTTTGAAAGGAAGTTAGCGTAAGCCAGCAGAGGTCGTGCTATCACGTAACTGCCTGTCGGAGTCCCTTCTCAAGCAGAGCGCAACTCACCGCGCGCTTGACCGAATACCTCAATACTGCCCCAAATTGCTAGGCTGGCCATAATGGCGGCCACGACCAGGTCGGGCCACGCGCGCCCGGTTCCGAAGACACCCAGCGCCGCGCCCAGAACCGCTACATTGCCGATCGCGTCGTTGCGCGAGCAAATCCACACCGAGCGCATGTTGGCATCACCCGTGCGAAACCGGAACAACATCGCGGCAACTGCGAGATTCACCGCAAGCGCGACGGTTCCGATAATGCCCATGGTCCCGGCGTCCGGCGAGGCACCGACAAAGAAACCCCAGATCGCGGAGCCAAGCACCCATAGCCCGAACGCCAGCATGGTCGCTGCTTTGGCAACGGCTGCGCAAGCGCGCCACGCAAGCGCCATTCCGGCAACGCCGAGACTTATGGCGTAATTTGCCGCATCGCCCAGAAAATCGAGTGCGTCAGCCTGCAATGCACGCGAATCAGCAGCAAGGCCCGCCACGATTTCGACGCTGAACATAACCGCATTGAGAATGAGAGCGATCCACAGGATACGGCGCCACAGCGGATCATTATTCGCCTCGACGTCCGCGACAGGACCGCAGCAATTTTTTCCCATTCGCTCGACTCCTTGTGTCGAATCGATTTATACACCTTGTAGTCGCTACAAGGTCAAGCGATCGAGGGAAGTCTATGCGGATCGGTGAACTCGCCCGCGCGGCGGGCGTAAAGGCGGAAACCATCCGTTACTATGAACGTGAGGGCATTCTCGCGTCCCCGCCCCGCACACAGGCCAACTATCGCGACTACAGTCCTAAGGACGCCCGGAGGCTGAATTTCATTCGCCGCGCGCGCGACCTGGGGTTTTCCATGACGCGCATTCGCGACCTTCTCGAACTGGCCGACGACCGGTCGCGGGCCTGCCATGCGGTCGACACGCTGGCACGAGCGCACCTGGACGAAGTCAACCGCAAGATTGCCGATCTGGAGGCTCTCCGAAGGGAACTGCGCCGGATGCTGGAAAACTGCGAGCAGGGAACGGTCGGCACCTGTCTGATCATTGAAGCGCTCGCCGAGGGGACTGAAGCGTGAACGCGATATGGATCTATCCCCTTGCCGCGCTCGCCGAGATTGCGGGGTGCTTTGCGTTCTGGGCCCGGTTCAGAATGGACAGGAGCGCCTGGTGGCTCCTTCCCGAAGTATTGGCGCTCGTGTTGTTCGCCTATCTCCTTGCTCGCATTGAGGCGGATGCTGCAGGGCGAGCCTTCGCCGCCTATGGCGGCGTCTATATCGCCGCGTCGCTTGGCTGGCTCTGGCTCGTCGAAGATACACAGCCGGATCGCTGGGATCTGCTAGGAGCATTGATCTGCCTCGGCGGTGCCACAGTCATCCTTTTCGCGCGACGCGTGGCCTGAAAGATCGCGACGAATCCCTGATACTGAAAACACCGGTCGACTTTTCAGGGACACGATTGTCGTTCGAGAACCAGGATTTGCGGACGAGCTCACCCACAGACGTCCGCAACAGTCTTGGTGGGGAGTTCCGCCCTGCCCAATCCCGTCCGGCATTCGATCTAGGGTCAGCTTTCATCTCAGTTCTCGCCTCCAAGCACGCAAAATGAAGGGCGGGCACGAATATCAACGCCAAAAGCCTCACGCGGAGTTTAAAAACTGACCCGAGCACCACCCACAATGCGCCGCGGAACCCCTGGGCGCAGACCGAACGGGCGCCTGCTCACGGCGTATTGATTGTCGAGAACATTGTCGACGCGCGCAAACAGGGAGAACTTGTCAGTCAGCGCGTAACTTCCCGCAATATCGAAGACGATGCGATCATCGATCCTCTCGTTTTCAGCAACGGCTCCGCTTCCTGGATCGTCGCGCAACTCGGAAACGTAATTGGCGCCAACGGTGGCTGCCGCACGGCCGATATTTGCGCCCGCTTCGACATAGAGCTGATGGCGCGCGATGTACGGCAGGTCATCGCCTTCGTTTACGTCGCCAAAAAATTCGCTGTCGAAGCTGCTGTCGAATTCTGCATCCGTGAACGTGTAGGCAAGCGAGAGCGGGAACGAGACCGAATTGGAAAGACGTGGCTCCGCAGCCGCCGATAGTTCCAAGCCCTTGACCGTAACCGCGCCGCCATTGAATTGATCGCCAATGCCACCGACGCTGCAGCCCACGGATTGGGTGCAGTTGCCGAGCAGGTTCGAATAATCGTTGAAGAAGCCGATCGCGGCGACCTGGACCCTGTCGCTCCGGTAGCGGATCCCGGCCTCGTAGTTCCAACTTTCCTCGGCCCGCGCATCGGGGTTACCGGGGCCAGGAGGCGAGAAACCACGCGACACTCCTGCCAGCAATATGGCATCACCCAACTCGTAGGTAGCGCCAAGACCTGGTAACCACTGATCGATATTGGTCTGACGGACACGTGTAGGCCCATTCGAGCGATCCGGGTCGAACCCGGCATAGTCGAGCCGGGTCAGATCAATCCCTTCATACCTCAAGCCGGGAGTCAGTGTCAGGGCACCGATTTCGATCCGGTCCTCGATATAGAACGCAATCGCCTTTGCTTTCGCTTCGCGGTTGGCTTGCTGACCAAGATCGGTCTGCCGTTCGAAGACGAGATCGCCCCCGATCTGCGAGTAGAATTCCTCGTTTTGCAGCCTGTCTTCCTCATCTTCATGGTAGCGGAAAGATACGGCTAGGTTGTGCCTTGCGCGGCCAGTTTCGAACGGACGCTCGAGCGAAATCTGAGCGCCCTCGCTGCGATAGACCCGGTTGTTGTTGCGGATGCGAACCGCACCTGTGGCACTATCAGCCCCGCGCAAGATGCTAAGCGCCCCGGCGTTGTCATCGGGATTATCGAAAACCGCGCTAATTGAATCGAAGCTGCCATCGTCATCGAAGTCGATATCCTGGAGCTTGGACCAACTGCGGGCAAAGTCGTTGCGGTACAGAGTGGCGGTGATCCTCGTTTCGTCAGAAAACGCTAAACTACCGGCAACGCGATATTGATCATGCTCACCCGTGAAGGCGTCGCGCTGGCTCGCCGCATAGCGACGATAGGGGGCCGCCGCGAAATCGTTATCGGCCAGTCCAAGGTAGGTCTCGTTGGCTTCAAGGTCCGATCGGCCATAGACGAATTCCAGTCGCGCCTCGACGGGCGCGGCCGGTGCCGTGTGAACAGCCAGACGTCCACGGTAATCCTGGCGCTCGAAACCGGTGTCGGCGTCCGGGCGCCCATCGACCGTCTTGAAGCCGTCGCTGCCCTGTTGATAGGTTTCAAGCAGCGCGCCGACATAGTCCGTGTCTCCACCGACCCAGGCCTGTCCCTGATAATAGTCGCGCGACCCGTATTGCCCGGAAGCGTAGCCGGCCAGCCCGTCGGTCGGAATGTCGGTCGACCGGAGGTTGACCGCCCCGCCGATCGTACGGGGGCCATAGCGAATGGCGGCAGCGCCTTTCGTGACTTCGACCGCCTGCATGCGTCCGATGGCCGGGAAATAATACGCTGCCGGGGCGGCATAGGGAGCAGGCGCGATCAGCACGCCGTCTTCCATGAGCGTGATATTGCTCGAACGTTCGACCGGACTACCGCGCAGACCGATGTTTGGGAACAAGCCGAACCCGTCTTCCTCCTGCGTATTGACGCCGGGGATTTGCCGCAGGACGCGATTTACATCCCCATGATCGAAACGGCGCAGATCCTCGCTGTCGATAAGATTCGCCGACCCGGCGATCCGGTAAGGATCAATGCGGCCACCGATTACGATAATCGATTCAGCCGGATTCTCCCGGCGGTCCTCTGCGACCTGCCCTGCGCGCAGCTCTTCGCCATCAGACCCGGCAGTCTCCTGGGCCAGAGCCGGTGCGGACAGAGCAATTGCGAGGGACGAGACGGCAGCGCGATACATAAAGACTTCCCTGTTTTTGATTGTGGAGCCCGCCACTATCTTTATTGCGAGTGCCTCGCAAGAGCAAAAGCGCAATTTGAGCAAGATTTGTCGATGGCGCTAATGCGGGTAGTCGTGCGGCGCAACGTGCTAGGTTTTGCAACACCTAGGAGGCAAGGATGCGCGCGCGCCGCCTGAGCTTCGAAGAGCAGGTCTGGCGGCCGGCTAAGTCTCTTTGCTCCGGGGCAACCGCAATACATTTGAACCTCGAGTAGCGTTGGTCCTCCGTGTTGCCGAGCCGATGGCAAGGCCGAAAGTCGTCGAGGTCTGCTGTAGGATTGTTCAACAATCACACACACCCATACCTAGCAGCTGAATCTTGCGGGATCGGATTTTTGGTATTTCAGCAATTGCCGTGAGCTACAGCTGCCATCGACATGCGCATACGGCTCTAGCGCTAATCGTTTCCACTCTCTTCATGCGGATGCGCAGTTCGGTGCGCAGGAACAAGATCGGGTTCGCAGTCCATTTCAAGGCACGCTTCGAATGTGGCGTGCTCGATCTGAAACTCTTCTTTCAACATCGATCTTGCCCGGGCCTTCACTTTCTCGAATTGCTCAAGTGAAGCGCCTTCAGGGGTTACATGCGTTTCCAGCGCCCGGTGATGCTCGCCGATCGACCAAACATGAACATGATGTACTCCGTCGATCCCATCCAAATTTTCGAGTGCCGAAACGATCCGATCAAACTCCAGCTCGTCGGGAACCGCGCCCATCAAGAGCCGGACTGTCCGCGGCATCAGGGTCACCCCCTGCCAGATGACATAACCGGCGATGATCAGGGTGATGATCAGATCCGCGATGTAGAGATCGTATAGCAGGATCAGCGCGCCAGCGACGATCACACCGACCGACGCGAGAGCATCGGAGACGTTGTGCAGAAAGGCCGCCTTCATGTTGATGCTGTCATGCGAACCGCGATAGACGATGAAGGCAGTCACCAGATCGATGACCAGCGCTATGCCCGCCACGCCTATGACGGTCCATCCCTCGACCGGTTGGGGATCGGCGAACCGGTTGATTGCCTCCACCAGCAGGTAGAAGCCGATGATAAGCAGGGTCGTGAGGTTGATGAGTGCGGCGACGACTTCGCCTTGCGCATAACCGAAGGTCATAAGTTTGTCGGCGGGTCGCCGCCCGATTTTGCGCGCGAACCAGGCCAAGCCAAGCGAAGCCGCATCGCTGAAATTGTGCAAGGCGTCGGCTATGAGCGCGAGCGACCCTGAGACGATCCCGCCAATGATTTGTGCAACTGTAAGCAAGACGTTGATCGCCACTGCAAAGATCAGCTGGCGATCGCTGAGATTTTCTTCGCCGTGACTATGTCCGGCGTGACCGTGGGAATGCTCCATTACTCGCGTCCCATTGTGAGGGGTTCAATGCTAAACGCGACTGCCGGTCGCTCTGCGGGATGCTCCAAACCCGAATTCGGAAGATCCACCGCGTCTGATAATTCATCAAGCCCGGCGAAAATGAGTGCGACAAGGGCGAACCCGACGAGAAAAGCAAGAAGCGATTTGAAGTGCCCCGCTGTGTGTGCCGCTTGATGAAGAAGCAAAGCTCTTACCGCCGCAGCCAGGAGTAACCCTGCAAGGACGGTGAGGAGCCAAAGCAGCCCGAAACTATCGACACTGTGTACCATCCAGAATGCCAACAGCGTAGAACCGATGAAGGCCAGAGCGAGACCGACGTGTAGCGCGATGCGGTCCATTCGGCTTGAGCTAGCGGCTATGAACCTGGAGCCAATCTGGCGACTGACCAAGATATTCGCCGTGGCTAACCCCGCCGCCGTGACTATTGCCAAAGTCACGGAAGCGGCTGCTGTAATACCGAGCACCAAACCATAGCCGATCAGATCGACGATTGAGATGATCGACGATGCAGCAACATTGGACAAATCCTCGTCACGATCATGCTGCGTTCTTTTGCCATCCGCGAAACGCTTCTCGAGATAGCCGGCTGCCCTGCACAGAAGAACATAGGCTCCTCCACCGAGCAAAAAGAGCACAGGGATGGCCCAGCGATCGACTGTCGATTGAACAAACGGCGTGATCGATAGCGCAACGATTGCGAACAGAACGCCCGCAGCAACGGGATACAACAGGTCGGACCGACGCAATACCGCCCCCGCCCGTTCTACCCGCGCTGCCCCCACGACCAAGCCGATGCTTGCGAATGTCGCAAGGAGCAAAACATGCGATCGACTTTGTGTCGCGAAGACAGTGTCGATAATGGTCATTTGCTTGCAGACCCGCGGACGACCGTGAGCTCATCTGCGCCTTTTCTCGGCACGACAGACGAATTGCCAGTGCGATCTTTCCGAGGAAATGCTAGAACGAAAGGCTTATTTTTATAACTCTCCATGCCGTGATCATCCCCGCTCTCCTCACCGTGATTTTGGTTTTCATTGCTCACCCGGCTCCCCCAGAACTCTGTAAAGGCTGCACCCAGAACAGTATCACGGCAATGAAAGCTGCGTTGGCAGCCAAGAACACGAAGAGATGCCAACGGCGAAAGCCTCTTTTCTTGTCTCTTCCCAAAGAAAGGAACAGCGCATACAGCGCAGGCATGAGCGCGACGAAGACGAGGCTGACCCAGAAAAGTTTGAAATTCTCGATCGGCGTTCCGATTATAGTGAGCGGGATGAAAGCAATCGTCATACTCACGACATGATCGCCGATCACGCTCGTGCTGGCGGAGGTCACCTGGCCCGAGCGCGCGACGCTCCAGGTCGTGAAAACCTCGGGCAGGGCTGCGACGGTGGCGGTAATGAAAAGGCCACCGACGATATTCGGGATGCCGAGTGCGCTCACGATCCTCTCGGTCGAGAAGACGGTGAAGTAGGCGCCGACCGCCAACGCGCCGACACCCGCTATGGCCATCCATCGCTCCTTTCGGCTCCATTCCACCTCCTCTCCCTTCTCCCGGCCCCGAACGAGAGCCTGCACGAGATAGGCGAGATACGCGATCAGCAGCAGCCACCCATCGATCGGTTGTAGACCGCGCCAAGGGGCTGGAAGCGTCAGCAGAGCGAAGATCCCGAGGATAGCCAGATAGGGCAGCGCCTGAACGGTGAGAGCCCCTTTGTCGACCGCCACGTAATGCTCTCGCCGATGCTCCTCGTGATCCTTTCCGGCACCTTGCAGGTCCGATTTGCGGGTCGCCAGATAGGCCGTTACTACCATGACCGGAATCGCGAGGACGGTTGAACCCAGCATGGCGCCCAGCCCGATGTCGGATACGCCGCGCGCCGCACTCGTCACATTGATGCCGATCTCCGGCGAGGCGGCAGCGAGACCAAGAAAGGCGCCTCCGGCCGCGACGGAGAAGCCCCATTGCTTGCGCAGTTTCTTGAGCGGAGCGGACAGGCGTTCCGCGCCCCAGTGAGCGGCCCAGACGGCGGCGAGTAGAACCGCTGCCCAGACCGCGATCACTTGCGCCAACCCTTGTGCTCTGTGCCTTCTTCTTCGTAAATGTCCATATGCGCATCGCGCAGGATCTCGATGCCGCCGTAGAGCGCAATGCAAGCCACACCGATCCCAACAACCAGGTCGGGCCAGTTCGATCCGGTGAAAAAGACTACGATCCCTGCTATGATAATTCCGCCGTTCGAAACGAAATCATTCAGACTGAACGTGGTGGCCGCACGCAAATTCACATCCTTGTTCTGCAGCCGTTTCAGCAGGTAAAGGCACCAGAGGTTCACCGCACCGGCAACCAGCGCCATCACCATCATGACGCCGCCGATCGGATCCGAACCCTCCATGAAGCGCCGGATGGCATCGAGAATCACACCGCCTGCGAACACAAGCAGCATGACCCCGGAAAAACGCGCGGCTCCGCGCTTCCAGACCCGGGAGCGGGTGAGCGCAAGCAGGCTCAATGCATAGACAATCGCGTCCGACGAATTGTCGAGCCCATTGGCAATCAGCGCGTTGGAATCGCCGATTACCCCGGTGATGAAAAACCCTATCGCAATCGCCACATTGAGCCAGAAAACGATCCAGAGAGTGCGGCGCTTTTCGGCCGAATCGAGGTTGAGTTCGCCTTCGCCGCTCATGACGCATTCCTTCCGTCTCTCGCCCAGCTTTCGGCGGCAACCCGCTCGACAGGTGTGAAGAACCTCATCTCCGCGCGGAATAGCGGATCGAAAAGCTTGGTGCCCCACTCTTCCCAACTACTATCGCCGACCATCGCGATCCGGCCGAAGCTGTCCTTGTGCTTCGCATCGAATTTCAGGTCGCGCCAGAGACCGCCCATATCCCAGCCAGAAAAGTCGGGAGCAAGTTCGATAAGCATCGGAACCGTCCCAGGAACTCGCGCCGCGACGCGCTCGAAAAACGGAACGAAGCGGTCATAGTCGCTATCGGAAAGCGTTCCGTCCGCCCTGATGAGCAACAGACCGTTATCTTCGATTGCGGTGAGCATGGCGATTTCTCCTCTTGAATGTTCCGCGCGACCGTCGAGCGGCTTTGGCCCGTCCTCTGGACAGCGGTAAAAGATGCGCTCGAAACCTCGATAGTTGCAGGTGAAGGGCCGTCCCGGGCTACAATCTTCGATCGTAAGATGGCGCACTTGCATTGGCCGCGCATGCCGTTCGAAGGGCTTATGGTCATGGTATATGCGATGGCCTCACCCTCATCGCGCCAGATGCCGACAGCGGACAGATCACCGTCCGAAGGTTGCACCTCTGCATAGAAGCCATCGGCGAAAAACACCCACGCCGTGCCCGTATCGCAGCCGGGCGTTCTGCCGAGGCTCCGCGCGCCCGCAATTGAGTCCGATACCGGATCGCTTCGAGACTTGTCAGTCCCGAAGCGATCTGAGGCAGACAAATTGACCTAGCTAACTTCAATAAGCCCTCCCCTTCAAGTAACATCCCGAAGTTCTTTACGTTCCTCAGGCGTGACGTTGCGACGCAGGCGGTCCCACCATCTTTGGCGCCAGCTTCGCTTCTCCTTGCCATCATCGAGTACCAGGCGAGCGATCGCTGGCAAAACGAACAGCGTGAGCGCAGTGGCTGTGATCAGCCCGCCGATAACCACCGTAGCCAAGGGACGTTGCACCTCAGCACCTGTTCCTGTGGCAATCGCCATCGGCACAAAACCCAGCGACGCCACCAACGCGGTCATGAGCACCGGTCGCAGTCGCGCCAGCGCGCCATCGGCAATCGCCTCATCCAGTGACATCCCGCTGTCGAGTCGCTGCCGGATCGCGGTCATCATGACGAGACCGTTGAGCACCGCCACGCCGGAAAGCGCGATAAAGCCGACCGCTGCCGACACCGAGAATGGCAAGCCTCGCAGCGCCAGAGCGAACACCCCGCCAGCCAAGGCCATGGGAATGGCACTGAACACGGCAAGCGCTGGAACCCATCCACCCAAAGCCATGAACAGCAAGAGGAGAACCAGAGCGAAGGCAATCGGGACGACGATGGTGAGCCGCGCCTGCGCTTCCTGCAGGTTCTGATACTGTCCGCCCCATTCGATGAAGGAGGCCGGCGGCATATCGACGCCGGTCGAAACCCTTTCCTGCGCTTCCTCAACAAAGGAGCCGAGATCGCGCTCGCGTACGTTGGCCGAGACGATCACAAGCCTTCGGCCCTGCTCTCGCCGAACCTCGGCAAGGCCATCGACGACCTGAAAATCGGCCAATGTCCGCAAAGGAACGGTGACCCCGTTTTCAAGCACGATCGGGAGCGCGCCGAGCTGGTCGAAATCGTCGCGCGTAGCATCCTCGAGGCGCACGACAACATCGAAACGGCGATCGCCCTCGAACACCAGTCCTGCTGGCCGCCCGCCGAGCGCGATAGCAACCGACTGTGCCACTTCCTCGACGGTCAGACCATAGCGCGCGATGGTCGGGCGATCGAAGGCGATGTCCAGCGTAGGAAAGCCGGTCACCTGCTGCACCTTCACGTCCGCGGCGCCTTCGACACCTCCAAGCACGCCCGCGACCTCGCCCGCAGCTTCGGTGAGCGCAGTGAGGTCATCGCCGTAGAGCTTGACCGCGACATCGCCGCGCACACCGGCGATCAGCTCGTTGAAGCGCAGCTCGATAGGCTGGCTGAACTCGTAGAGATTGCCGATGAGGCCTCCGAGCGCGCTTTCCATTTCACCAACAAGCTCATCTTTCGGCAAATCGGGATCGGGCCATTCGTCGCGAGGCTTCAGGATGACATAAGCGTCCGAAGCATTGGGGGGCATTGGATCGCTGGCGACTTCGGCCGTGCCCGTCCGTGAGAACACAAGATCAACTTGGGGAAACTCTTCGAGCCGGTCTTCGACCCGCCGCTGCATCGCCAGCGAGCGTTCGAGCGATGTCGAGGGGATGCGCAAGGATTGCACCGCGATGTCGCGTTCATCGAGCTGCGGGGTGAACTCGCTGCCCAGAAAGCCGAACACAAAAACCGCTACTGTGAAGAGACCAACCCCGGCACCAATCATCGGCCAGGGCCGCGCAATGACCTTGCGCACGGCGGGACCGTAGCGCTCTTTGGCCCAGCGAATGGGCTTCACCTCCTTTTCGGTCAGCTTCTTGTTGAGCAGGACCGCAATCATCGCTGGCACGAAGGTCAATGAAAGAACGAAGGCCGAAGCCAGCGCGAGCATCATCGTGATCGCCATGGGCGAGAACGTCTTGCCCTCGACCCCGGTAAAGGTCAGCAGCGGCGCGAAGACGAGGAAGATAATCGCCTGACCGTAGACGGTCGGTTTGATCATTTCCTGCGCTGCGAGACGCGTTTCGGTCAGCCGCTCACCCAAGGTAAGCAAGCGTCCTTCGCGATGTTGCCGGGCCGCAAGCCGGGCGACGCTGTTCTCGACAATGATGACCGCACCATCGACGATCAGCCCGAAGTCGAGCGCGCCCAGGCTCATCAGATTACCTGAGACACCAAGCCGGTTCATCCCCACCGCTGCCATCAGCATCGAAACGGGAATGACCAGTGCGGTGATTATGGCGGCGCGGATATTGCCGAGCAAGAGGAACAGGACGGCGATCACGAGCAATGCGCCTTCGAGCAGGTTCTTTTCGACGGTGGAGATCGTCGCATCGACTAGTGAGGAACGATTGTAGACAATCTCAGCGACAACTCCGTCCGGAAGCGATGCGCGGACCTCTTCAAGTCTCTCGGCAGCACCAGCCGCAACGGTCCGGCTGTTCTCGCCCGCGCGCATCAGCACGGTTCCCACCACCGCCTCTTCACCGTTCAGTGAAGCAGCACCGGTTCGCAGGTCGCCGCCGATCTCCACATCGGCCACATCGCCGATGCGGATGGGCACGCCCTCGCGGGTCGCAATGACGGCTTCTTCGATGTCGGCAATGCTGCCCAGCCTCGCGTCCACGCGGACAAGCAGGGCTTCGTCGGCACGATCGACGAAATTGGCGCCTGCCGCCAGATTGGCGGCTTCTAGAGCATCGATGAGTGAGTCGAATGACAGGCCATAGCCGGTGAGACGTGCCGGATCGGGCTGAACAAGGAATTGCTTTTCGAACCCGCCAATCGAATCCACGCCGGCCACGCCGTCGATCGAGCGCATCAACGGCGCGACCACCCAATCCTGCACAGTGCGCAGATAGGCCGCCTTAGCCACCTCACTCTCGAGGCGGTCGCCGCGTTCGGTGATGAAGCTGCCATCGGACTGCCAGCCTGTGCGGCCACCAGTGGTCGCACCCTTGCCACCGGGATGCTCATACTCGATCGTATACATCAGCACTTCGCCAAGGCCGGTGGAGATCGGCCCCATGGTAGGCTCCGCTCCTTCGGGCAATGAAGCGCCAATCGGCGCGAGCCGTTCGTTCACCTGCTGCCGGGCGAAGTAGAGGTCGGTGCCCTCCTCGAAAATCGCGGTGACCTGGCTGAAGCCGTTGCGCGAAATCGATCGTGTCATCTCCAGGCCTTCGATCCCGGCAAGTCCGGTTTCGATGGGGAAGGTCACCTGCGTCTCGACCTGCGAAGGTGAGAGCGCGGCAGCGCTGGTGTTGATCTGGACCTGCGTGTTGGTGATGTCGGGAACCGCGTCGATCGGCAGGCGCACCAGATTGAACGCTCCGTAGATCGCTGCGAACACGGTCAGGACGATGATCGCCCAGCGGAAACGAACGGCGACATCGAGGATGACTCCGATCGGGCCGTGACGGTGGCTACCTTCGTCCGAAGACATGGGAGAAGATGCCGTGGTTTGATCAATGGCCATGTTCTGCGCCCTCCTTTTCGAGCTCGGACTTCAACAGGAAGGCATTGGCAGTCGCGATCCGCTGACCGGGCTCGAGCCCGGAGAGGATCGTCACCATTCCGGCAGACCGGCTGCCGATCTCGACCTCCCGAGCCCGAAATCCGCGTCGTGTCCGCACGAAAACAACATCGCGTCCTTCGAGCACCTGCACAGCATCTTCGGGTACCGCGATACGGCTCTGGTCCAATTCGCCCGAGGGGCGAATACGCGCCTGAAGGAACGATCCGGGCTGCAGACCGGGAACGGCGCGCGTCAAGGTAAGAACCGCTGTCGCGCTACGGCTCTCGGCATCGAGCGAAGGCGTTACCGACCGGACGCGAGCGCCGATCTCCCTTCCATCGCCGAGGATCAACGCAGCCTCGTCGCCAGGCTGGATGCGTGAAGCATCTTCGGAAGGCAGCGCAACCTCGATCTGCAAGCCGCTGGGATTGACCACGCTGTAAAGCTCCTCCCCGGCGTCGACGAACGAGCCGAGCACGATTGGAGCGGCGGTCACACGGCCCGAAAGCGGACTGGTGACAGCGAGCGAGCGTCCATCGCCGCTCACGCCTGCCGCGGCGACGGCCGCCTGCGACCGGTTCAGTTCGGAACGGGCAACGTCAAGATTGGCGCGCGCCGCTTCGAGATCCTGGCGTGCGGTCACGTTGGCTTCGAATAGCCGGCGCTCCCGTTCATAGGCCGCCGAAAGCTCGGTTACGCGGGCGCGGGCGGCACTAAGCTGGGAAGCGAGTGCAGCCGCATCGGCGCTTTCGATCCGAGCGACGGTCTCGCCCTGCCGGACATAATCGCCAAGCGTCTTGCCAACGCTGCGCACGACACCGGAAGCCCGTGCATCGATGCGTGCGCTGGCGGTCGGACTTGCCGCAACCGTTGCAGGAAATACGAGTTCGACAGCGGCACCCGTTTGCACCGCTGCGACCTCGATCTCGGCGGTGCGGATCTGCTCTTGCTCGATTAGCACGAGCCCCTCGGGCAGTTCTGTCTCTGCGACCTCTTCGTCCGCGTGGGTGTCGACCTGGCTGTCAGGCCAGAACATCAGCATCAAGGCCGAAACAAGTATGACAATTCCGGCGATGATCGCCAGTCTTTTGCGGTTCATTTTGGTATTCCTCATTGTGCGGCCAGCCTGATGAGTTCGGCGGCAGCTTGTCCCCGGTCTTCTTGCGCAGCAATCAACGCCTCGCGAATGGCATCGCGCGCTTCGGCTGCGCTCAACACTTCGATCAACGGAAAACGGCCATTGCGATAACCGATGCGGACGAGCCGAAGAGCCTCCTCGGCCTGGGGGAGTGATGTCGTGGAAAGCGTCTCGACGCGCGCTTCGGCAGCAAGATATTGCGATCGTGCGCGCGTCACGGCTTGCTCGAAATCGGCCAACGCTACAGCCTCGCGAGCATTGGCGGCGCGCAGCCTTGCTTCGGCTGCAGCGATATTGCCCTGATTACGATTCAAGAAGGGAAGCGGGATCGAGACACCGAGAAGAAAGGCACTGTCATTGCTTTCCTCGAAGCGTCGAACACCGGCGGAAACGACGGGATCGGGAATGCGCAAGCTGCGCTCACGATCGATCTCGGCGGCGGCGGCGGTGCTTTCCGCACGCGCCACTCGCAATTGCAGACCGCTTGCTGTCGCCATTACAGCACCGGGCGGTTCGATCCCGGGGAACCTGCTCGGAACAAGCGGCGGCGCCCCCTGATCGCCCCATAGCGAGGCGAGGGCCGTTCGGGCTGCAAGACTTGTCGCTTCGGCGGCCTGAAGTTCGGCTTGCGCTTCCGCCAAGGCCGCTTCGGCCCGAAGAGCACGGAGCGGGGGCTCGCGCCCGACTTCTACGAGGAGACCGGCAATGCGGGCGAGCTCTTCGTTTCGCTCAACCACATCGAGGGCCAGTTCGACGCGCGAGGCTGCTGCAGCCGCTGCTACGTAGCGTTCACGGACAAGAAATCCGAGTTCGGCCCCCGCAAGGTCAGCCCGCAGATCCGCCAGCTGTGCCTGCGCCCGGGCAGCCTCGACGCGTGTGCCGCGTTTACCTCCAAGTTCGAGCCGCTGTCCGACAGCAAGCGTATATTCGGTGGCGCTTAGCCCGGAGAAGGCCCCACTCCCGGCGATGTTCTCGACCTCGAGCGATATTTCAGGGTTGGGCCGCAACCGCGCCTGTCCGACAAGAGCCTGCGCCGCCTCGGCTTCCGCTTGAGGACCGACGATGCGCGGGTTTAACTCGGTGTTAGCGGGTGCGGCAACCACGCCTGTCCGGCCCAACGCCTCGTCGAGCGTCAGAAGCTCCCGCTCCTGCGCTGCCACAGGCGTGACAATTGCGGCGAGGGTTAGCCCTGCTATCAGGGCCCCTCGCCATTTGATGGCTGGCATTTTTCAAAACTCTCTCTGCTGACAAATCGAAATGCGCTGCGTCAAGCAGCGCAGTGACGGTCGTCAGGCGCGAGGAGGGCGTTTGGGTAAATTGCTCGCATCGCCGAATAATTCTTCGGCCATATGCGACCCAACCGTGATGTTAAGCCGGTCGGGCATGTCGTCTAAAAGCTTCGATTTCAGTGCTGCGGCGACGTGATGGCAATGCCCGTGGGCGCATTCCTGCTGCTCCGGGCTTTCGTTTTGCGGGCTCTCGTCCGCATCAATGTCGAACATCTGGACCGAATAGGCTATTTCTGACAGCTCGTCCGCACATTGCGCTGATTCGACCGCCGGAGACGCCATCAGCGCTGCGACCGCCAAAAGTGCGGCTACAATCCTGACGGGAATCAAGGCGTTCAGATCGAACATCGGTTGGCCCCTAACAAGATGAAACGAAAGTTGAAACAAAAATCTTCTCGGTTGCTGTAATGTGATATTGTCACGAAGCGTCCGGACAATGAATATTGTTCGAGTAGTTTCTTTTTCGACCAAATTCCATGGAATGAATGCAGCGTTCTTATAAGGCGAAAGCTGATTAATATTCAAATTACCCAAGTTCCGTCATAATCAGCCATCCAATCCTAGATCACGACATCAGAATCTGGATTATCACGATGATAACGCTTCCAGCGACTGGAGGTGCAAGCACTTTTTTTGCTGTCTGGGTTCGGTGTCCATAGTCCCATTATAGCTTTCGCGTCAGCGACCCGCGGAAGAGGCAGCTGGGTTTCGAGAAAGCGTTTCGATGATTTTGCATTCGGAAACCTCGCCGCCCGTGCAGGCCGCGACCACACTTCTCAGTTCGGAACGAAGCGCTTGTAGCCGACTGATGCGCTCGTCCACGGCTCGAAGGTGCCGCAAAGCGATGTCACCCGCCTCGTCACAGCTCTGATCCGGTCTCGCCTTCACGCTTAAAAGCGAGCGTGTTTCATCGATCGAAAACCCCAATTTTCGAGCATGCCGAATAAAGGAAAGGCGCTCGACGTCCTGCTCTTTGTAGGTTCGCTGCCCCGCTGCCGTACGCGCGGCTTCGGGCATCAGTCCGATATCCTCATAAAACCTTATCGTATTGACCTTGGTGCCCGTCGCCTTCGAAAGACCTCCGATAAGCATGAACTCACTCCTCCAGCTCCGAAACCGCGAACCATTCGCAATTTTGGCTTGCTCCTACAGTTGCTAGAGGTGTTACCTAATGCCTCATGTCGAATAACGAAACATCGGATTGCGGCTGCACAGGCGATACGCAAAGAGCAGGCGCAGACCCCGCCTATCGCCGCGCCCTTTGGATCGTCGTATTGCTCAATCTGGGCTTTGGCGTTTTCGAGGCCTTCGGCGGGTTTCTGGCGGACAGCCAAGCGCTCAAGGCCGACGCTCTCGACTTCATCGGCGATGGATCGATCACGCTCATCGGCATCCTTGCTCTTGCGTGGACTGCCCGCACGCGCGCCCGGGTCGCGCTGGCACAGGGCCTGTTTCTGGGCGCACTGGGCCTTGGAGTAATCGGTCTGGCAGTCTGGCGCTCACTAAACGCAGTTGCGCCTGAAGCCGGTTTGATGGGCGGTATCGCGGCTGCAGCACTGGTGGTGAACATCGCGGCGGCGCTTGTGCTGATGCGGTTTCGCGAAGGCGACGCACATGTATCCGCGATCTGGCTGTTCAGCCGCAATGACGCGATCGCCAATGTCGGAGTGATCATCGCTGCAGCGCTGGTCGCCTGGACCGGGCAAGCCTGGCCGGATCTTTTGGTCGCGGCGATCATCGCGCTGATATTCCTGCATTCGGCTTACCTCATCGTCCGGCGCGCAACCGAGGAACTTCGCGCGCAACACGCTTCAGCTCTCGAAAGGGTCGTCTCCAAATGACGCTACGCGCCTTTGTCGGCCAGCTAATCGCTATTCTGGCGATGGCAGTCGCAATGCCCGCTTCCGCAGACACGCACGAGGAAGTCCAAACGAGTTGGCGCCTGCTCGACTACATCGCGGTGGATTACATAGAAGCGGTCGAAGACGGTAAAGTCACCAACGAGTTGGAATATGCCGAAATGCAGGAATTTTCTGCCTCGGTAGCCGAACGCATGGCGGCCCTGCCCGCAAACGCGCAACGTGCCCAGCTGGTTGCGGAGGCAGAGGCTCTCGTCGAGGCAATCTCGGCGAAAGTGGAGCCTGCTGTCGTCGCGCGAGACGCGCGCAGGTTGGCAAGCGAGCTGATCGCGGCCTTTCCCGTTCCGCTGGCCCCGGACGCGGTACCCGACATTGCGCGAGGCGCCGCGCTGTACGCCCAGAGCTGCGCAAGCTGTCATGGGGTAAGCGGAGACGGCGCCGGCCCCGCCGCAGAGGGACTCGATCCCCCACCAATCGCTTTTGACGATGTCGCCCGAGCCCGCGAGCGGAGCGCTTTCGCGCTCTATCAGGTCATTGGACAAGGTCTCGAGGGAACCGCCATGCCGGGCTTTTCCGATCTCCCGGCGGAAGATCGTTGGAGCCTTGCTTATTATTCTGGGTCGATTGCATTTCCGGAGGTAGAGCGGGGAAGACGTATCTGGAATGACGAACCGGCGATCCGGGCACGCATTCCCGATCTCGCTGCTCTATCCGGTCTCACACCGGCAGCCCTCGGCGAGGCGATCGGAACCGAGCGGGCCGATGCCGTCATGGCCTATTTGAGGGCTCATCCTGAAGCCGTGGCGAGCGATACGACCGGCTCACTCGCTCTGGCGCGCGAACGATTGCAGCAAAGTCTTGCCGCTTACGAAGCGGGTAATAAAACCGAGGCGCGCGAACTTGCACTCTCGGCCTATCTCGATGGCTTCGAACCGCTGGAGGCCGTTTTAAGCACGCGCGATGCCGATCTCCTCGCATCTGTCGAAATCGGCATGGCCGAGCTTCGAGCGGCAATCAGCCGCGGTGATCCGGTGGCCGCCGTCGCCGAGAAGGTGAATGCGCTCGACGTTCTTTTCTACCGGGCCGAGACGGTGCTCGCCCCGGCCAATGCCAGCGAAGCGTCGGCATTTTTGGGAGCCTTTGCGATCCTGTTGCGCGAAGGGCTAGAGGCATTGCTGATCGTGATCGCGATGATCGCGTTCCTGCGCAAGGCCGAGAGAACGGAAGTTCTGCCCTTCGTCCATGGCGGATGGCTCTCCGCTCTTGGGGCCGGAGCCCTGACGTGGGTGGCAGCGACCTACCTGATCGGAGTGAGTGGTGCGGGCCGCGAGCTGGTGGAGGGGTTCGGATCGCTTTTTGCCGCTCTCGTCCTGCTGTCGGTCGGCATATGGATGCACGGCAAGTCGCAGGCCGGCGAATGGCAACGCTATATCCGGAAAACCATGCAGCACGCTCTCTCGCGCAGGTCCGCATGGTTTCTGTTCGGGCTGGCCTTCCTCGTGGTTTACCGGGAGGTCTTCGAGACGATCCTGTTCTTCGCAGCGCTCTGGAGTCAGGGCCATACCGACGCGATTCTTGCTGGCGCTGCCGCCGCAATCGTCTTGCTAGCGCTGATTGCGTGGGCGATGCTGCGCTACAGTCGCCGACTGCCAATTGGAACATTCTTCGCGTATAGTTCGGTTCTGATCGGCATTCTTGCCGTCGTCTTGGCCGGGAAGGGTATTTCGGGGCTCCAGGAAGCCGGATTGTTGGGCATCACTCCGCTTCCGAATCTGCCCCGCATACCGATTCTGGGCATCGCACCGGCACTTGAGCCAGTGGCGGCGCAAATTCTCACGCTCGCGCTCATCGCGCTGGGTTATTGGCGCAACAGAATGAAAGGCATGCAATCCGGAACACCGCAGGCCGAAACCGGTTGACGACGCTCCGGGCAAGGGAAGCATTATGATCGACAGACGTTCTATTCTTGGCGGTGCAGTGCTTGGCGCAGGTGCACTGGGAATAGCCGCGTATGCCCGGCGCGACCTGTTGACAGACCGGAATGCGGCGCTTGCTTCGGTAACCGCGCGCTCGCAACTTCTCGTTCCTCCTCTTTATTCAGGGGAACGAGAAGGCGGCGAGAGGATTTTCGATCTCAATCTGCGCCACGGCGTCTCACATTTTTTTGAAGGGATCGAAACGCCGACC
>Ga0098069_100042_pt1 | contig 81006 bp, 76 predicted proteins | sample 27_taG_FD_92584 | JGI IMG/M metagenome (GOLD analysis project Ga0098069, IMG submission 92584) | Marine viral communities from Cariaco Basin, Caribbean Sea - 27_WHOI_OMZ | ecosystem: Environmental > Aquatic > Marine > Oceanic | place: Caribbean Sea: Cariaco Basin | collected 2014-11-09
GGAGGTGGTGCTGCTTTCAACAGAACCATTTCCTTTTAAAGAGGAAGATATAGAAGCTTTGGAAAAAGAAGTGAAGTTGGGCTACATCCAGATTGTGGACGGGGAATACTTTAGCTGGTATGGCTCTCGGTTAACGGCGGCCTTTAACTATTTCAGGAAAGTTCAGGCGATCTTGTCCTGATTCTGCTCCATACGGCGGATCTCCTTGAGGATCTTGCATGCCTTATCATTGAGCATATCGCTTCTTAGCTTATCCACTAAAGCGAGCTCATACGAACGGCGCATAAGAAAGGAATACTTCTCACGAAGCCTCTCCAGCGTAGATCTGGGTTCAAATAATCTAAACATATTCTTGTATTATTACTGCAAAGATATCCTGCAGTTTTTCGAAGAATTCATAACTGAAAGTTAACTTTATGGTAAAACTGTGGTGAAGCCCCCTCACTCTTGTTAAAAAGTTACAATTCAGCCTGATAGATTTGAGGTTTTATGGGGGGATACAGGATTTTACTGCTGTTTATAACACCTTTTTCAATGAGTAATGCTTAAGGTAGAAGGAGCAATAATTTCAATTAATGTGATTTTGGCCTAAGTCTTAATGTAGAAATATGGAATCCGCTACTAAAACCTGAACCAGAAACACTTCCGAAATATTACCTCCTGAAAATGGCATTTTAGACACCTCTTTTCTGAAAGGATATCGCAGTCGCTAAAACAGCTCCTTCTAAATGACAAAAGAGAAGCGCTAACTTGCACAGAGGAAGAACCAGCAACCCGTAGCAGCAATGCTTCAATTGGATCGAGACTTTCTGAGCAGCTAAAATGGGTTAAACATTAATCCTTATACCTTAATTTTTTCTAGTCCTGTAAAGCAAAAACCCGTTTCAGCAAGTTTGTTGTACGGGCAGCGAAGTTGTTCCTGATCTCTTTTTCTTCCACAGCGATCATGGTGTAAACGCCTTTTAAAGCTTCCTGCGTCACATAATCGGCCAGGTCTGGATTTACATCATTGGTGAGGGGCAGGGCGTTGTAGCGGTCAATAATATTCGTCCATACCCGTGTCGCGCCCACTTCTTCAAGAGAAGCGGTGATTACGGGGTTGAATTTTGAGTAAAGTGGTTCGGTAGTTTTACCCGCCAGGTAAGTGGTAGCGGCATCATCGTCTCCCAGCAAAATGTTTTGGGCATCGGTAAAGGTGATTTGTTTTACGGCATCCACAAAAATTGGGGTAGCTTCCTGCACCGCATCTTCGGCAGCGCGATTGAGTACCCGTAACCCTTCATCGGCGAGGGAGCTCAAGCCAATATCGCGCAGGGTTTGATCTACTTTCTGTAATTCGGGGGGAAGGCTTATGCGCACCAGTTCATTTCTGAAAAACCCGTCTTCCTGTGCCAGTTTGGTCACCTGCTTGTCAATACCAAAATCGAGCGCCTGTCGCAGTCCGGCGGCAACTTCGGCATTAGATATTCCCGTGCCTTCCTGCGGAAGCGAGTCGGCTATTTGTTGTAATTCGGCACAGCCGAACAAAAGCGGAAGAAAAACAAGAGTTAAAAATTTTTTCATGATAATTTTTTTAAGGTAGCTATTAAAATTCCCGCTTTTTCCCGGGCGAATTTTAGTCTAAATTATATAAATACTATGGTCTTGTTATTGAAAACAAGGGTTTTTCGGTCAATATGTAGTTTTATCGCCCTTGCCAGTACTACTTTTTCCAGGTCCCTGCCTTTGAGGATAAGGTCTTTTATGGAATGGGTATGGGAAATTCGGGCAATATCCTGTTCAATAATTGGCCCTTCATCTAACTGGGCGGTGACGTAGTGTGAGGTCGCACCAATAATTTTCACCCCGCGTTTATAAGCAGAATGATAAGGTTTTGCGCCTGCAAAAGCCGGTAAAAAAGAGTGGTGTATGTTGATGATGCGGTTTGGAAATGCCGCTATAAGGCTATCGGGAATAATTTGCATGTACCTGGCCAAAACAAAAAAATCTATTTTTTCCTGACGAAGCAATTCCAAATGTCTTTTTTCAGCTTCGGGTTTGTTGTCTTTTGTAACGGGAACATGATAAAAAGGAATATCAAATTTTTCGGCTGTAGAACGCAGGTGTTCGTGGTTACTAATGATCAAAGGAATATCGACGGGAAGTTCCCCGGCTTTATGCCTGCCCAGAATATCATAAAGGCAATGGTCATATTTTGATACAAAAACGGCCATTCTCAATTTAGCTTCTGCTGAATATATTTTCCAGAACATTTGATATGGCACTGCCAGTTCTTCAGAAAATGCTTTGTTAAGCGAATCAATATTTATAGCATCTAGAAATTCGCATTCCAGCCTCATTACAAATATGGAATTTTCTATATCTACATATTGATCAATATAAACTATGTTTCCTTTGCGATTAAAAATGAAGGAGGTGACATTTGAAATGATTCCGGCTTTATCGGGACAATGAATTAGTAGTATGAAACTTGACATCGCTTATTTTTGGGTCTTTAAAAGTAGATAATTGATAGCATTTGCACTAATACGAAAGAGATTTTGTGCTATTTGTAATTCAAATTACCTACTATTTCAATTTTCGTAAATTGCGTGCTTAAACAGACTATAAAATTGAATATGGAACAACAAGCTCCTTATAAACCCATCAATAAAGTAAGAATTGTAACTGCAGCTTCGCTCTTTGACGGGCACGACGCCGCGATAAATATTATGCGCCGCATCATTCAGTCCACCGGCGTGGAGGTGATCCATTTGGGGCACGACCGCAGTGTGGAAGAAGTGGTGAACTGTGCCATCCAGGAAGATGCCAACGCCATTGCCATGACCTCCTACCAGGGTGGCCATACCGAATACTTTAGATATATGTACGACCTGTTGCAGGAAAAAGGGGCCGGCCATATTAAGATCTTTGGCGGCGGTGGCGGTGTAATTTTGCCCGAAGAGATCAAAGAACTTGAAGATTACGGCATCACCAGGATCTATTCTCCCGATGACGGCCGCGAACTTGGGCTGCAGGGAATGATCAACGACCTGGTAAAAAAATCTGATTATCCGCTGGGAGACAGCCTTAACGGGGAAGTAGAAGAGCTGGAGAAGAAAACCCCGGGAGCTATTGCGAGGATGATTTCGGCTGCCGAGAATTTTCCTGAAGTTGCCAAAGAAACCCTTGATAAAATTCATTCTAAAAACAAAGAAAAAGAGATTCCCGTACTGGGAATTACCGGGACAGGGGGCGCCGGAAAATCTTCCCTGGTAGATGAACTGGTGCGCCGTTACCTTATAGATTTTCCTGAAAAAACCATTGGGATCATTTCTGTTGATCCTTCCAAAAGGAAGACCGGCGGTGCCCTTTTAGGAGACCGTATCAGGATGAATGCGATCAATAATCCGCGGGTATATATGAGGTCTTTGGCTACCCGCCAGTCGAACCTCGCCCTTTCCAAATACGTTGCTGAAGCCATTGAGGTGCTAAAAGCAGCAGATTATGACCTTATTGTTCTGGAAACTTCGGGAATTGGGCAATCTGATACAGAGATCCTGGAACACTCTGATGTTTCACTTTATGTGATGACGCCCGAATTTGGTGCGGCTACTCAGTTGGAAAAGATCGATATGCTCGACTTTGCCGATTTGGTGGCGATCAACAAATTTGATAAACGCGGCGCTTTAGATGCCCTTAGGGATGTAAAGAAGCAGTACCAGCGCAACCAGGGCCTGTGGCATGAGAACCCAGATAAGTTCCCGGTTTTTGGAACTATCGCTTCCCAGTTCAACGATCCCGGTATGAACACGCTCTATAAGCAGATCATGGACAGGATTGACGAGAAAACGGGCAGCAAGTTCAATTCTACCTTCCATATTTCCAAAGAAATGAGCGAAAAGATTTTCGTGATCCCGCCAAACAGAACGCGATATCTTTCTGAAATTTCTGAAAATAACCGCAGCTATGACGAGAAAGCGGCCTCACAGGCTGAAGTTGCTCAAAAGCTCTACGGAATTTATAAGACCATAGAATCTGTTACCGGAGTAAAAGTGGAGCTGAACCAGCATGGAATTGATGAGGATGATCTAAAAAATGCCACAACTTCAGAAAATGAGGAGCTGGTAAAGCTACTGAAGAAAGAGTTTGATAAAGTTAAAATGGACCTCGATCCTTACAACTGGGAGATCATTACCGGTTGGGACGGGAAGGTAAATAAATATAAAGACCCTGTCTATTCCTTTAAGGTGAGGGATAAGGAGATTAAAATCGAAACGCACACCGAATCCCTTTCTCATACGCAGATCCCGAAGGTGGCACTGCCAAAATACCAGGCCTGGGGTGACATTTTAAAATGGTGCCTGCAGGAAAATGTGCCGGGAGAATTCCCTTACACCGCCGGATTGTATCCGTTCAAAAGACAGGGAGAAGATCCTACCCGGATGTTTGCCGGGGAAGGTTCACCTGAAAGGACCAACCGCCGTTTCCATTATGTAAGTATGGGCTTACCGGCAAAAAGGCTTTCAACAGCATTTGATTCGGTGACGCTCTACGGAAATGACCCCGACCATCGCCCCGATATCTACGGAAAGATCGGGAATGCCGGAGTTTCCATCTGCTGTCTTGATGATGCGAAGAAACTGTATTCAGGTTTTGATCTTGCCGACCCTATGACTTCCGTAAGTATGACCATTAACGGCCCTGCGCCCATGTTGCTTGGCTTCTTTATGAATGCGGCCATAGATCAGCAATGCGAGAAATATATTGTGGAAAACGGGCTGGAAGAGGAAGTGAAACAGAAGATCAAAAAGATCTATGACGGGAAAGGAATGGAGCAACCTAAGTACCGCGGAGAACTTCCGGAAGGTAATGACGGCCTCGGGTTAATGCTTCTTGGGGTGACCGGGGACCAGGTGTTGCCGGCAGATGTTTATTCCGATATTAAGAAGAGAACCCTGAGCCAGGTGCGTGGAACCGTGCAGGCCGATATCCTGAAGGAAGATCAGGCGCAGAACACCTGTATCTTTTCAACAGAATTCGCTTTGAGGTTGATGGGTGACGTACAGGAATATTTTATTCAGGAAAATGTGCGGAATTTCTATTCGGTTTCTATTTCAGGTTATCATATCGCTGAAGCAGGGGCTAATCCTATTACGCAGCTGGCACTTACCCTCGCCAACGGCTTTACCTACGTGGAATACTACCTGAGCAGGGGAATGGACATCAACAAATTTGGTCCTAACCTGTCGTTCTTTTTCTCTAACGGAATCGACCCCGAATATGCAGTTATTGGAAGGGTAGCGAGAAAGATTTGGGCAAAAGCACTTAAATACAAGTACGGAGCTAATCCGCGGGCACAAATGCTGAAGTATCACATCCAGACTTCCGGGAGATCACTGCACGCACAGGAAATTGATTTTAATGACATAAGAACCACGCTTCAGGCGCTTTACGCCATTTATGACAACTGTAATTCTTTACACACCAATGCTTACGATGAAGCCATTACCACGCCTACAGAAGCTTCAGTAAGAAGAGCGATGGCCATTCAGTTGATCATTAATAAGGAATTGGGATTGACTAAAAATGAGAATCCAATCCAGGGGGCATTCATAATAGAAGAACTTACCGATCTTGTGGAAGAAGCCGTGTTGCAGGAGTTTGACCGCATCACCGAAAGAGGCGGCGTGCTTGGTGCCATGGAAACCATGTACCAGCGCAGCAAAATTCAGGAAGAGAGTCTTTACTATGAAACTTTAAAGCACAACGGAGACTTCCCTATCATTGGGGTGAATACTTTTCTTAGCTCTACAGGTTCCCCAACCGTAACTCCGGGAGAAGTGATTCGCGCTACCGAAGAAGAAAAACAAAACCAGATAGAGACTTTGCAGAACCTGCATGAGGCCAAAAAAGAGCTGGAAAAGGAAACCCTTGAAAAGGTGAAAAACGCAGCCATTCAGAATGAGAATATTTTTGAGGTGCTTATGGAAGCAACGAAAGTCTGCTCCCTTGGGCAGATCACCACAGCTCTTTTTGAAGTAGGAGGGCAGTATCGCCGAAATATGTAAGCAGAAAACCGATGAGCGATAGCGACATCGTATCCTGTTGAATATCAAACCTCACAAGTTTTAAAACCTGTGAGGTTTTTTTGTGCGAGGTTTTTATTTCATTTCCGAAGAAAACCTTTGGTCAGCTTTTCGGGTTTCTAAATCCAGGCAGGCTATTCTTCAATTTTGTATTTTTATTTACACAAATGCCAGCTTCCAAATGAATTCACAAAAGTTTCTTCGCACAGACGCTCAGAGCACAACGATATTAATCAGGATTATGGTGGGAACGGTTTTTCTGGTGGAAGGCATTCAGAAATTCCTTTATCCCGCCATGCGCGGTCCCGGCCGATTCGAAAAAATGGGATTTCCGGAACCTGAAATTCTCGGGAACCTGGTAGGATTCTTTGAAGTAGCTGCGGGAATTCTTTTGCTTGTTGGTCTTTTTACCCGGGGCGCAGCTTTGATCACTTTTATTATTATGACAGTTGCCATTATTACTACCAAGATTCCAATTGGTTTGGGCGAAAGTTTTGGGCCTTTTGTGCTGCGGGAGCTAAAAGCCTACGGGTTTTGGAGTATGGCTCATGAGATGAGAACTGATTTTGCTATGTGGCTGGGTTCCCTGTTCCTTATCATAAAAGGCGGTGGCCGCTGGTCTGTAGACAGGTTCTCTACAAAATAATGCGCTCTGGAACAGCAGTAAATTTCAGGTAGATAAGAAGGGGAAAGGGCTGTCAAAAATGCCATTTTTGACAGCCCTTCAAAAGCATGTTTTAGCGGTGCCTAATCTTCCTCATCAAAAGGATTGTTAAAAGGAAGATCATCATCGGGATCTTTATCGTCGTAATTCACTCCCGGCGGATTAAACAGCCCCCACCTGTCTATGATATAATTCCATTGATCAAAGGTCTTTACCCATTCTGCAAAAAGAACTCTGAATTTCTCTATCTCCTCCCGCAGCATTTCAAGATATTCCACTTCTTTGAAGCCTTCCATTAAAAATCCGTTACATCCAACGTAGATCTGGCGGGCGCACTTCCTTATTACGGCAGCATTTTCCATTTTGATGTCGTAGAGATCCACCTCCTGTGCACCGGCTATTTTTGGTGCCAGCTGCAGTGCATCGGCATACATATTTTGGGCAACGGTGGTGGTAAACTGGTTTTCTTCGGGCACCAGCTGTACAATCCTGTCTACAATATCCAGGATCTCCAATGCCTTTTTGTACAAAGGCATTGCTTCAAGTTTTTCTTTCTTCATTATCTGAACCTAAGACAGGGTTTCTTTATCGCTTTGGGTGATGTCGTGATCCTGCTGCAGTTTCCATTTTTCGTAATCTACAAGGTCATCGCTCACCAGTGCAAGACAGGCAGCAATCACGCTGGCATCATCAAGAAAACCGGCAAGAGGTATAAAATCGGGGATTAGGTCCAGCGGCATAAGAACATACAGCAAAGCTCCTGCCACCGCAGCAATGGTTTTCCAGGGCACCTGCCGGTAATTGCCGTTCCAGTAATCGCGAATTAGGCCAAACATGCTCTTGGCTTTGGCCAGATACCCGCTCATAGATTCATTGTTACGGAATTTATCTTCAATTTTTTGCTCTTTGGCAAGTACCTTTTCAAGGTCTTTTTGTTCTACTTTTTCTGCCTGTTCGTTGAGAGCGCGGTTCGCCTCTTCGGGGCTAATGTCTTTCATATCGTTCAATCTTAATTTAATTTTTGTTTAGTTGTCCGGTTCTTCTAAATATGTTGTCAATGGTATATTCCGCAGCACTTTTGATCTTTGATAGCTCCCTCCATTCAACAGGTGTCGCCACACCAGCATCTTCAGTGGCCCGCAAAGAATAGGGGCATACAGCTGTTTGGGCGTACGCATTCCGAAGATAATCTACAAAAATTTTTGATCCTCGTTTATCTTTCCTTATTTGAGTGGTAAAGAGATTGGGGTGCTGCTCTTCTGCTTCTTCCGCTATTTTTCTGGCCGTCTCTTTCACCTGGTCAAAATCTTTTCCCCGCCTTATTTGACTATATAGATGTAAGCCGCTTTTTCCGCTGGTCATAAGGGAAGGATCTATGTTCTTCTTTTTTAGCAACTCGCGCAAAAGCCTGGCACCCTGCTTTATTTTTTCAAAATCATCATCGGAAGGATCCAGGTCAAAAATAACCTTATCGGGTTGGCGCAGCCTGTCTTTTTTACTTAACCAGATGTGAAATTCTACCGTGCCCTGGTTGGCAAGGTAAACAAGGGTTTTGGTGTCGTTGCAAAGAATTTGGGTGTTCGATCCTTCTTCGGTTTCAACTTTAACAGTCCTGATAAAATCCGGAAAATAATCGGAAATACTCTTTTGATAAAATCCGTTGCTGTCAATGCCGTTTGGGAAACGCTGTAGGCTAAGCGGCCTGTTCTTCAGGTAAGGCAGCATTAGCGGGGCTATTCTCTCATAATAAGATACCATATCGCCTTTGCTGATCTTTTTCTTCGGAAAAATGATCTTATCAGCTTTTGATATTTCTACACCGGCAATGGTCATTTACTACTGGTTTTAGTTTCTTCCTGTGCAATTTCATTTAGTGTCCTTCCTGAAGTGACACTTTTAGACTGAGTGCTTACGGGCTTGCGGCGGGCATCGGCTTCAGCATCATCCTGCTTCATAAGCAGCCAGTTCCCTTTCATTTTTCCGCCTTTCATTTCCACAAGGTTATAACCGCCTTTCAGTTTTTTTCCGTGCAGGGTCACTTCAATACTTCCGGCTTTAAAGCTATCTTCCAAAGAAATAACCTGCCCGTGTTCATCTTTTTTATTGCTTTCAATGGTGCCGGTGTCCCAAATCATGACCGTGCCGCCCCCGTATTCTCCTTTTGGGATCACGCCTTCAAAACTGGCATAGGCAATGGGATGATCTTCAGTAGGGATCGCCATTCTTTTTACTGAAGGATCTGTGCTGGGGCCTTTGGGAACCGACCATGATTTTAGCGTATTGTCAATCTCCAGCCTGAAGTCGTAGTGAAGGTTGGTGGCGTCGTGCTTCTGGATCACAAAAATGGGCTTTTCGTTCTTCTTTTTTGACGGCTCATCCCGCGGCTCGCTGGTCTTGCTGAAATCTCTTTTTTCATTGTAACTTTTCATGCTCCCTGAATTTTACCGACTCATTGCGCAGGTTGGAAAATGTACAAAAAATGCTTCTGTGCCTTCGTTAAAGAAGTCTCAAAACTTGCTTTCTGCTTAATTGAAGTCAAACCATGAGCCGTTTGTTTTTGCATACCGTTTATTTTAGATACTTTTACCGCGTGTAATCTTTAGCGCCAGAAGAATTAAATGGAAGGAATTTGGGTATTTGCCATTGCGGTGTTTACAGGATTTATTGCCATCAATAATCCTGTAGGAAATGTGCCTATCTTTCTTAGCCTCACCCGCCAGGCCGACAGGCCTACCAAAAAGAAGATCTCCAAAAAGGCCACTTTTACAGCCTTTGTAATAGTATCAGGCTTTATCATTTTGGGTAAGTATATCTTTGATTTTTTCGGGCTCACCATCCCGGCGTTTAAGATCACCGGGGGCATCCTGGTGTTTTTTGTAGGTTTCGAGATGATTCGGGCACAGGTTTCTAGTATTGATAACCAGAAAGAGATTAACTTCAACGAAGAAATTTCCATTTCTCCGCTGGGAATCCCAATTCTTGCAGGGCCCGGTACCATAGTAACGGCAATGAACTTCACTACCACGGCTACTTACCTTCAATTGGGGATCATCCTTGTCATGTTTGCGCTGGTGATGTGGCTAAACCACCTCGCTTTTCTCTCAAGTGAATACCTGGTGCGCTACATTGGGGCCAATAAAATTGTGGTGGTAGAGAAAATTATGGGGCTTATCATTGCAATAATTGGGGTTAATATGCTTATAGAAGGGATACACATTGCTTTTATGGAATAAAATCATTGTTGTTCCCGGGCAAAGCGTCAAGATCGCTTCGCCTGCCTTTAGGCAGGCTGCAAGAACCAGGAGCCGGGACTTTGTTCAACAAATTGATTAATAGCGACCTTCAAGTCTATTTTATAAATTAAGCTCACATTTATTCAGAAGCTGAAAAATTGCCCCCTATACCTCTAAATAGGCTGTATAATTAGTATATACGAGGTTTTAGTTCCTGTTTAATTAAATTAATCGGCCAATATTGGAATAAAATAAATAATAAATTGGTTTTTAGTAGGTTATCGGGTTTATAGTTGTACCTTCGCCTCCAATTTAAATTTATATAATGAATAAAGGTACAGTTAAGTTCTTTAACGAATCAAAAGGTTACGGATTTATTAAGGACGAAGAGTCAAATGATGAGTATTTTGTACATGCTAATGGTCTTGTAGACGAGATTAGACAGGATGACGAAGTAACTTTCGACCTTGAAGAAGGTAGAAAAGGTGTAAATGCAGTAAACGTGAGACAGGCTTAGTCTCAATTTTTGATATTTATATTTTTAAAGCCTTACGTTTTGTAAGGCTTTTTTAATGCCTGATAATAAAATTCCGCAGTCAATCCTAGAATTTTTACTACCTTAATTCCATGAAGAGAATGATCTTTTTTTTGTTCCTGAGCCTACAGGTTTCCGCTCAGGAATTCATGGTAAAAAAGGGAATTGTAGTAGACAGTCTAAAAGTCTCCGATACCCTTAACGACAGTTATGCCCTTTATCTTCCGACCACCTATCAAAATGAAAGACTTTGGCCTGTGATTTTTGTGTTTGACGGCCAGGGAAGAGGTAAGCCGGCTGCGCAGTTATTTCGTTCTACGGCCGAGGAGCAGGAGTATATTATTGTTTCCTCAAATGACATACATGAAGAAAACAGCCTGGAAGACAATGCTCTTATTGCTGCAAGGCTGGTACAGCATGTCGCGGGTATTTTACCTTTAGATTCCAGGCAAATTGCCAGTGTAGGTTCCATGACGGGTGGAAAAGTAGCCAGCTCGCTGCCGCTTATATTTGAGAATCTCCTGGGCGTTGTGGCAGTGGGGGATCACTGGGTGAACTTTAAGCTTTTAGATAACAAAAGTAATTTTGTTTTTATTGGAGTAGTGGGAGATGAACAATTTTCGGGGCCCGGTATGAAGAGCACGGCAGAGGCCCTGTCACAGCTAAGGTTTCCCACGCAAATTTACACCTACTCGGGTGATGAAGAATGGCCTGTTCCCCAGATCATTTATAGTGCCGTAGGCTCTCTTACGCTCGAATCTATGCGGAAAAGGTACCGGGTTTTAAACAATCAGCTAATAGAGCAGTTATACCGGCAGGATATGGCCCGCGTAAACAGCTTGATGAGCCAAAATCAGCTTTTAAATGCCGAAGGTCTTTTGGAGGTGATGAAAGAAAAGTACAAAGGCCTTGCCAGTATGGCTGAAGTAAATTCGAAACAAAATCAGTTGTTGCGCTCCAGGAATTACGAGCAGCAAAAGCGTCAGCAGGAAACCTATTCCCAGAAAGAATCAAGGCTGCTCAACGACTTCGTTTATTACCTGGAAGAAGACATTCGCACGGCAAACTTTGAAAACCTGGGCTGGTGGAATTACCAGAAAAACCAGCTGGATTCGCTGGCGCAGAAAAAAACTGCGGAGTCAAAAATGGCACTTCGGCTAAAAGATTTTATAAATGAATATGTGGCGCTCAAACGGCAGGACATGAGCAAAACCCGTGTGCCTCTCGAGAGCAGGCTCATAGCAAACATGATACAGACCATTTTTGACCCCCGGGCTTTCGATGCTTACCGAAATATCATTTCTTTGAGTGCGCAGGACAATGATTTTCCCACTGCTTATTTTTACCTTGAAGAAATGCTGAAACACGGCTATAAAGACATGCAGGGATTATACAACATTGAAGGAACTTTGGGCTTACGCCTAACCCCCGAATACAATCAGCTTATTGAAAGTTACCTGGGGGAATCGAAATTCTATGATGCCGAAACAGGGTCTCAAAAATGAGATTTTTAAGCCTCCTTATATTTTTATTTTTATCGGGCAGCGTACTTGCGCAGCAGGATTCGGTAGTTGTGGCTTTCCAGGAAGGGATCAACGCTGAATTCAAAGATGCTGCCACTTCTCCGCTTACTGAAAAAGACAGAAAATCTTTCGAAAGCCTGGATTTCTTTCCTTTTGACCCCAGCTTTAGGCTTAAAGCTGAATTTTTGAGAACACCTCATGAAGTTCCCTTTGCCATGCCTACTACTTCAGAAAAAAAGAAGATGTATGTGAAGTATGGCGAGTTGTATTTTACTCTTAAAGGAGAAGAATTTCAACTGAATGTTTACCAGAGCCTGGTTCTTTCACAAACTGAAGAATACAAAGACTACCTGTTTTTGCCTTTTACAGACCCCACCAATGGGCTGAGCACTTACGCAGGCGGAAGATATCTTGATCTAACCATCCCTGAAACCAAAGTTGTGGAACTGGATTTTAATAAAGCCTATAATCCTTACTGTGCTTACAGCGGCGGCTATTCCTGCCCAATCCCGCCGGCAGAAAACCATCTTAAAGTTCCTGTTACGGCTGGGGTGAAGAAGTACGCAAAGCACTAGCCCAGCCTTGACACCCAGATCCCTGTTAAAACCGCGGCAATTCCCAGGAAAATACTTCCGGCAGTATATATTCCGAAGTTAAAGTAGTCGCCCGCCTTCAGCAGCGCCTGGTTTTCAAAGCTAAAAGCCGAAAAAGTTGTGAATCCGCCGCAGAAACCCGTGGCGAGCAATAGAGTGGTGTTCGGGGAAATTGTTTCCTGCTTCATTCCCAATCCTAAAATAAAACCTATTAAAAGGCTTCCGAAGAAATTGACCAGCAGCGTACCCAGCGGGATCGAGGAAAGCGCGTTGAGGTTTTTTGAAATTAGGAACCTGAGCGCACTGCCCGCACCACCGCCAAGAAAAACAAGTAGTAGCTGTTTTATCATTCTACCGGGATGTAAATTTCTGTCACCCAGAGTGCCGGATTGTCAATTTTTGTAGGATCGGTAATTAACATTTCGAAAGGCTGCCCCTGAGGGTTTACCACAAGTTCGTTTTCTTCAATATAGCGATAGGTGCGCTCCCAGGCTTCAGAAGCATTTTTGTGATGGCCGTTAAGAGTGGTTTTAACCACTTTTTGAGGCTCCAGGTACCCGTTCAAAATTTCGCTTCCTGCCGGGGTGATCACCTGGCTTGGGGTAGGTACGCCGGCAGAGAAAATAGTGGTGCCGTTGCGGTCATCGCGCTGGTTATAGATGATAAGCGGTTGCCCGCTCACCGAGATATTGTTTTGGTTCATATAGAGCTTAACCTGTTCTATCATACTGGCGGCACGTGTGTTCACCTCTCCCATGCGCGAGGCAGTTGAGGTGTACATATAATATCCTCCTCCGTGTTGAGTTAGCCCGTCAACATTTATAGAATAGGCTTCCATTTTTCGAATTACATTCTGTTCCAGGTTCTCAATGCTCTGCTCAAAAATGGGAAGAAATACTTCGGCCAGTTCCTCGTCCTGTACCGTAAAAGCCAGTTTTTCCTTAAAAGTCTGGTTGCCTTCAAGCACCCAGCTAACGCGGGTGCCGCCATCTTCGGGGGTGAAGGTCCAGGTGATCATTCCTTCAGCTTCGCCAGTAATTGTTTCTGTTTGCAGCACCTGTTCAATGCTGGAATAAGGGATGGTAGCGGTAGTCACTATTTGCCCGTCACTTATGGCTTCGGCCTGCCAGGTAATTGCAGTATCTCTTTCAGAAGTCGCGGCGGCAACATCCATATCCATTCCTTCAATGCCTGTAAAGGCATCCCAGGATTTCCAGTTGGAAAGATCGGCTACTTCCCTGAACAACATGGGGGCAGGAGCGTTGATGAGCTTACTGGTCTCCACCCTGTACTCTCCGTCTTTGGTAGCAATGTAAATGGAGCCTGCAATAAAGAGGATTAACAGCAGGAAAAGAAGGTATTTTAAGATCTTCATGGCCGATGGCAGGTTTATTGTATTTATTGTGCTAATATAAATAATTTGAAAATGTTAATTCTTACATTTGTTAACTAATGGTGAAAGTCCTGCAGGCTAAGAAATAGCACTGTTTTTTTGGCCTGAAAGTTTCTCCGACACATTTAATAATTAAACTTTTGAAAATGAAAATTAAAGCTTATTTGATGCTGCTGTTTGCGGCAACAATCCTTTTTTCCTGTGCAGATTCCAATTCGGATAATTCTGCTGCTGTGGAGGAAGTTTCACAAACCGGGGATTTTAATTATCAGGTAGATGAATTTGCCGATGTCAAGATCTTGCGCTACCAGATTCCCGGCTGGGAAGACCTTAGCCTGAAGGAGCAAAAACTGGTTTATTACCTGGTGCAGGCCGGCCTTAGCGGAAGGGATATTATTTGGGACCAGAACTACAAACACAACCTGAAGATCAGGGAAGCCCTTGAAAATATCTACACCAGCTATGAAGGAGACAAAACTACAGAAGACTGGAAGAATTTTGAGACTTACCTGAAAAGGGTGTGGTTCTCTAACGGAATTCACCACCATTACTCAATGGACAAGCTGAAGCCGGGCTTCAGCAAAGACTATTTCGATACCCTGCTTGGCGAGACCAATACTGAACTAACAGGAGAGGCTTATGAAGTGATCTTTAACAATGAAGATTCTAAAAAGGTAAACCTGGACGAGTCTAAAGGCCTGGTTGAAGGTTCTGCAGTAAATTTTTACGGCGAAGGCATTACCGCCAAAGATGTTGAGCAGTTCTATGCCGGCAAAAAATCGCCAAACCCAAACCAACCTCTTGCCTTTGGCCTTAACTCCAAACTTGTAAAGGAAAATGGCGAGATCGTAGAGAAAGTTTATAAAAGCGGCGGCATGTACGGCCCTGCTATAGACAAGATCATTTTTTGGCTGGAAAAGGCACAGGGAGTAGCCGAGAATCAACAGCAGGCCGATGCACTTGGGCTTCTAATCGACTATTACAAGACCGGAGACCTTCAAACCTGGGACGATTACAATATTGCATGGGTAAAAGCTACCGAAGGAAATATAGACTACATCAACAGCTTTATTGAAGTTTATAACGATCCGCTGGGTTATACAGGTTCTTATGAAACCATAGTTCAGATCAAAGATTTCGATATGAGCAAAAAGATGCAGGTGCTCGAAGAAAACGTTCAGTGGTTTGAAGACAATGCACCTTTGATGGATGAGCACAAAAAAGATTCTGTGGTTGGGGTCACTTACAAAACCGTGATCGTTGCAGGAGAGGCAGGAGATGCATCGCCGGCTACGCCTATTGGGGTGAACCTTCCTAACTCCAACTGGATTAGAAAAGAGCACGGCAGTAAATCTGTTTCCCTCGGAAATATTATTGACGCTTACAACAACGCCGGAAGCAGCGGCAGGCTTGAAGAATTTGCGCACGATGAGGAAGAAGTGGCTCTTGAAAAAGAGTACGGCGAACTTGCCGATAAACTTCACACTGCGCTTCACGAAGTGGTGGGCCATGCTTCAGGGCAACTAAACCCCGGGGTTGGTGAGACCAAAGAAACTTTAAAAAGCTATGCTTCAACTTTGGAAGAAGGCCGTGCCGATCTTGTAGGGCTTTACTACCTGATGGATCCAAAACTAGAGGAGCTTGGATTGGTTGACGATCACGAAAAAGTAGGTAAAGCTGCTTACGACGGTTATATTAGAAACGGGTTGATGACTCAGCTTATTCGTCTTGAACCGGGCGCCGATATTGAAGAGGCCCATATGAGAAACCGCCAGTGGGTGAGCGCATGGGTTTTTGAAAAAGGTCAGGAAAAAGGCATTATTGAGAAGGTAACCAGAGATGGGAAAACTTACTTTAATATTACCGACTATGCTGCACTTCGCGAGCTTTTCGGGGAGTTGCTAAAAGAGACCCAAAGAATTAAATCTGAAGGCGATTACCAGGCAGCAAAAGATCTTGTTGAAAATTACGGGGTAAAAGTAGACCAGGATATTCATAAAGAGGTTCTTGAAAGAAACGCACAATTCAAATCGGCTCCTTACAGCGGATTTGTAAATCCTGTCCTGGTTCCCGAAACCGATGAGAGCGGTGAGATCACAGCGATAAAAGTAGTGCAGCCTACTTCTTTTGAAGAGCAAATGCTTAAATATTCAGAAGAATTTGATGTGCTTCCTTTAGAGAATTAACCTGAAGGGATCCAAATTACAACAAGCCGCCATTCTTTACAGAGTGGCGGTTTTTTTTTGCTAAAATTTTATGGCTGTAAATATGTCTTCAGAAGAAATAAAAGCAGGATAAAAGCGATGAATCCCAGCAGAATATAAAGCGTGCCTTTATAATATTTGCGGTGAAGTTTTAGATCTTTACGATAGCTGAAGATGATCAGCCCGACAAAAGCCACGAAGAACAATCCGGCAAAAATCCATTGTCCGGTGCTAAACATTTCCATAGGGCCTTAATTTTTCTAATTTTATGCGAATTTAAAGTATTAGGATGAAAAAAAGCTTAAAAGCAGTACAGGAGTTTCATGAAGCTTTCGGTTTGGGGGTAAAACAGCAGCCAACTGCCATTTTGGAACAGGGAAAACCACAGTTGCGGTATGAACTCATGAAAGAGGAAAACGAGGAATACCTTGTTGCGGCGCAAAAGGGCGACCTGCCCGAAATTGCCGATGCCCTGGGCGATATGCTGTACATTTTATGCGGTACTATCCTGGAGCACGGCCTGCAACACAAAATTTCTGAAGTTTTTGATGAGATACAGCGCAGCAACATGAGCAAACTTGGCGAAGATGGGAAACCCATTTACCGGGAAGACGGGAAGGTGCTAAAAGGGCCAAAATATTTTCGTCCTAATTTTGATAAAATACTGGGATAGAAAATATCCACAATCTGCCATTTTTGAAACCACAGCACTTTTTTCCAGTTTTTTGGCATCCTTGACTGGAAAAGTTAAACTGAAAAGACTGAAGAAAAGTGGGTGAGGGGCATCCTGCCCGTTGGTGTGCTCGAATTTTATTAACTTGTAGAAATGAGAGCGATATATTACATTTTTATAAGCCTGATGTTCCTGTCCTGCCGCAATTCCGGAGGAAGTGGAGAGGCACAGATGCCAACGCTGGGAGAGGAAGCTGTACAGGAGGAGCAAAACACGAATATGCAATCCTATACCTCCCAAAAATGGCATTTTTCAACAGAAATTCCGCAGGGATTTAAAGTCTTTGAAGGGCAACTTCCGGGAGGGTCGCCGGTAATTAATATTTATGACAGGGAGATAGATCAGCAGCCGCCTTTTGGGATACACAATAAGGCTACAATGGCTTATATGGCAGTGCTGCCTAAAGGTTTTGGGGTAGACGGCCCGGGAGGCCCCCGAAAATCTTTAAATGAATGGGAAGGAAACCTGCCTTTATCGTTCAGCATCAATAAAAACGATTCTTACGCTTATTTATTGGAAAGCGGGGAGCCCTGGGCCATTAGCCTCAGCTTTAATTCGGCACCACCGGGCTGGAATGAGTACGGAGCCATTTATATTTTTTACCAGGTAAATGATTTTAGGGCAGAATGCTTCAGCAGCAACACCGGGGAAAGCATTCCCATAGATCAATGCGACCCCATGGGGGGAGATGCCATGAAATTCTACGGAAAGCTTTCCGAAGAAAAAATGTCGGCTTTAAATGGCATTTTAGAGCGTTTATATTTTAACGATCCTAAGCGGGAGCGGGAAGAGATTGAAAATTTAATTAAGGTTGAAACTCCCAAAAGAAATGCTAGCGTTAGTTCGCCGCTGCAAATAGAAGGCAGGGCAAAAGGCTACTGGTTCTTTGAGGCCAGTGCCCCGGTAAGTCTGGTGACCAACAGTGGGAAGGTGCTGGCTGAAAAATATGTGGAAGCCCAGGGAGACTGGATGACTGAAGATTGGGTGCCGTTTAGCGGACAGCTTGAATTTGAGACAAAAGAAAAGCGCGGCCATTTGATCTTTAGCCGCGCCAATGCTTCAGGAAAACCGCAGCATGACAGGATGCTCCGGGTTCCGGTAAAATTTAATTAGTTCTTTTTCACAGCATATCTCCAGCCAAATTTATCTTCGGCCTTGTTGTACTGTATCTCCATCAACTTCTGCTTTAAAAGGGCAGCATAAGAATCTTCAAGTTGCGGGAGTTCATATTTTTTGCCTTTGTTGCCAAAACCTCTTACGGGGTTTATGGTAGCGGCAGTACCCGAGCCAAAGATCTCTTTGAGCTCGCCTTTTTCGGCCGCTTCAACAATTTCGGCAACTTTAATGCGCCTTACTTCGGTTTCAATTCCCAGGTCTTCGGCAAGTCTGAGGACGCTTTTTCGGGTTACCCCGTCAAGGATACGGTCACTGGTAGGGGCGGTGATAAGTTTATCCCCAACCCTGAAGAAAATGTTCATGGTTCCTGCTTCCTCGAGGTATTCGTGAGAATTTGCATCGGTCCACACAATTTGCTGGTAGCCTTCCTCTTTGGCAAGGTTGGTAGGATAGAACTGCGCACCGTAGTTACCGGCTGCTTTTGCATAGCCCACCCCGCCATCGGCAGCGCGACTGAATTTATCTGCAAAGAACACCCGCACTTCGCCGCTGTAGTAAGATTTGGCAGGAGAGCAGATGATCATGAATTTATATGATTTTGAAGGCGAAGCCGAAACGCCTTTTTCTGTGGCGATCACAAAAGGCCTTATGTAAAGGGAATTTCCGAAGCCTTTTTTCACCCAGTCACGATCTAAATTGAGAAGGGTTTCAAGACCTTCAAGAAAAAGATCCTGTGGAAATTCGGGAATGGCGAGCCTTTGTGAAGACTTGTTGAAACGCTCAATATTGGCGACCGGGCGGAACAGCCACAGCTGGTCGTCATCGTCTTTAAAGGCTTTCATGCCCTCAAAAATTGCCTGCCCGTAATGAAAGACTTTGGCTGAAGGGTCCAGCTGAATGGGACCATAAGGTTTTATTGTGGGATTTTGCCATTGGCCATCGTAGTAATCGCATTCCATCATATGATCTGCAAATACATTTCCGAAGACCAGGTTATCAAAATCAACCGAATCGATATTTGAAGTTTTAGCTTCAACTACATCGATTGCGAGAGGTATATTTTTCATGGATAGTTATTTGAAGCAAATTTACCTAAATAAATACAGGTTCTAAAGATGTGGTTTAACTAATTTTATCTTAATTTGAAATTTATAAACCTTTAACAGGAACACAATGAAGAAAATCAGGTTATTACTGCTGTTATCTTCTTTAATGATAAGCTTTTCCGGTTTTTCACAGGAAAAGGAAACGGCTGTCGAAGAAGTTTATTTTTCTGTGGGCGAAGAGGTTGAAACCATTAATGTGCTTTCGGCACAACGGATGCAGGAACGCTATAACAGCCTTAAACCGGGAGATACCTTAAATGTCACCTTTAAAGGGAATGTAGCTTCTGTTTGCAAGAAAAAAGGCTGTTGGATGAAGGTGGCTTTAGAAGATGAGCGTGAAGTGATGGTGAAGTTCAAAGATTACGCTTTTTTTGTGCCAAAAGATATTGAGAACAGGGAAGTGATCATGGAAGGAAAGGCTTATGTGACCGAAATGTCTGTTGAAGACCGGCGGCATTACGCCGAGGATGCCGGGAAAAGCCCTGCGGAAGTTAAGGCCATCACCAGTCCCGAAATCACGCTTTCCTTTGTTGCCAATGGCGTGAAAATTAAAGAATAGGTTTTGAAGCGCGAGATCATTAAGACGGGAGACGGGTCTTCCACTATTTTTCTGCCCGACTGGAACGAGCATTACCACTCTAAACACGGCGCGGTACAGGAAGCCCTGCACGTATTTATAAAAAGCGGGTATCAATATTACCTTTCAGAAGCCCCGGAAGCTCATCAGCTTTCTATACTTGAAATAGGATTTGGTACTGGTCTCAATGCGCTTCTCACTTTACTTGAAGCTGAAAAAGATCGGGTGAAAATCTCGTATACTGGGGTGGAAGCATACCCGGTAGAGGCCGAAGAACTCAAAATTTTAGATTATTCTGAAGTTGTACCGGGTGAAAATGCTGCAGGTGCATTTAAAAAACTACATGAAGCGCCCTGGGAAAAATCAGTTGAAATTTCGCCATTTTTCAGACTTCAGAAGCAAAAGAAATTCTTCAGCGAGATTTCGGAAATTCAGGAATTCGACCTTATTTATTTTGACGCTTTTGGTCCGCGGGTGCAGCCAGAACTATGGAGCGAAGAAGTATTCAGGAACATGTATGCGGCACTAAACTTTAGGGGGGTACTGGTAACCTATTCTGCCAAGGGAGATGTGCGGCGGGCCATGCAGGCGGCAGGCTTTGAGGTGACACGTTTACCCGGCCCACCCGGAAAGCGGGAAATGCTGCGGGCGGTGAAGCCCTAATCCTGTTAAACCTTTAATAAACCGGCAATTTATTTAAGGATAATCCCGTAAATTCAAAACAAAAATGCGTATTCTCATTACCGGAGCCACCGGTCTGGTAGGATCTGAAATCACCCGCTTATGCCATGAACAGGGCATTAATGTCAATTTTCTCACAACCAGCAAGGGAAAGATCGAAAAGGGGGAAACCTATCGCGGCTATTACTGGAACCCCTCAACCGGAGAGATCGATGTAAAATGTCTTGAAGGTGTGGGGGCAATTATTAATCTGGCGGGCGCCAGTGTTTTTCAACCCTGGACAAAATCTAACAAAGAAAAGATCCTTAACAGCAGGCTTGACTCTTTAAACCTGCTGCACAAAACTTTGGAACAGAGTGCTCACCAGGTAGGGCAACTGGTTTCGGCGAGTGCCATTGGTATTTACCCCAGCTCTCGCAGCAAAATGTACGAGGAAAAAGATACTGTAGTGGCCGGTGATTTTTTGGGGGAAGTGTCTCAAAAATGGGAAAGGGCGGCATATAAATTCGGGGATCTTGATTTGCGCGTTGCAAAAGTGAGAATTGGGATCGTACTGTCTCAAGACGGCGGAGCCCTGCCTCAAATCATGAAGCCGGTGAAGTTGAACCTGGGGGCGCCTCTGGGTTCAGGGAAACAGTGGCAATCGTGGATTCATATAAAAGACCTTGCCCGTATCTTTCTTTTTATCATTAATAACGGCCTTGAAGGGGTATATAACGGCGTGGCACCAAATCCTGCCACCAATGAAGAGCTCACAAAAGAGATTGCATATGCCCTTAACAAAAAGCTTTGGTTGCCCAAAGTGCCGGGGCTAGCATTAAAAGCGGTGATGGGAGAAATGTCGGGGGTAGTATTGGGAAGCCAGCTGGTGAGCAGTTCAAAAATTCAGGAAAAAGGTTTTGAATTTTTGTATGTGAACTTAAGGCCTGCCATCGCAGACCTGCTAAACAAAAAAACCGGCTAAAAGAAGCCGGTTTTTTTGTCATTTTTGAAGAGGATACTAGTTAGCTCTTTTGGCAGTAACGTTGATCGTCAACTCCATTTCGTCACTAATAAAATTATCTCCAAGATTGTCAAATACAGATTTTGACCCGTAGTTCACTCCCCAGTCTGTTCTGTCTATAGTGAAAGTTTCGCTTTCAAGGCTAATTGTTTCACCATCAAGATTTGTATTGATTGGGAACTGGATATTTTTAGTTTCTTCTTTAAGCGTTAGGTTACCCTGCAGCATTTTTTGTCCGTTCTCTTCGGTCACTCCAGTGATCTCAAAAGTGGCAGTAGGATATTTGTTTACGTTAAAGAAGTCGGTTTCTTTACCTTCAACAGTACCTTTAAGGTGGTTTTCAAGACTTCTTTTGTCTTTTTCTTCCATACCTTCATCGGTAACGGTAATAGAGTTCATGTCTATAACCACGCGCCCGCTGGTGATCTCTTCAGGAGTTGCCATAAGGGTTCCATCCTGGATGCTTATGGTTCCCACATGTTCCCCGGTGGGTTTGGTGCCTCTCCATTCAATAGTAGATGCAGTAGTGTCGATCTCGTAAGATACGGCTTCTTCTGTCGCTACAGCTGCTTCCTGGGCTTCACCCGGTTCAACTTTATTTTCACTATTGTTTTTACAGGCCACGGTTCCCATGGCAACTCCGGCAACAAGTACGAAATTGAAAATTCTTTTTTTCATTTGGATATTTGATTGTTTAACCGGCAAAATTAGTTTTTTTACCGCCCCTATTTCCTAAAAGAATATTAAAAGTTTCCTGTGACATTTTGGCATTTCAGGTTTCTTGGCAGAACTTTTGCCAATTGTGTCACGGAATAAAATTTGTATCACATGAGCGATAAAGAACGTAAAGACGAAAATATTTCAGAAGAAGAAGTTATAAAAGATCAGGTAGAAGAACTACTTGACGAGGCTATAGAGAAAGCTGATTCCGAAGAAGACGGCAACACAGAGACTCCACAGAACGAGGAACTTTCAGAAAAGGAAGCGCTCAAAGCCGAACTTGAAAAGGAGAAAGATAAATTCTTAAGGCTTTTTGCTGAATTTGAAAATTACAAGCGGCGTACCAGTAAAGAGCGGGTAGAGATGTTCAAGACTGCCAGCCAGGACGTCATTGTGGCAATGTTGCCGGTGCTTGACGATTTTGATCGTGCCCTTAATGAGATCAACAAAGCAAAGGACAAGGAGCTGCTCAAGGGGGTGGAACTGATCAATAATAAGTTTAGGGAAACCCTTCGTTCAAAGGGGCTTGAGCAAATGGAGGTAAAAGAAGGAGATACCTTTGATTCTGAGATCCATGAGGCGATTACCCAGATACCTGCACCAAAAGATAAATTAAAAGGCAAGATTGTTGACGTTGTTGAGAAAGGTTACAAACTTGGCGACCGCATTATTCGTTATCCAAAAGTGGTGACCGGCAAGTAACTTTAAATAGAGAACTTTAAAAATATCATGAAACAGGATTATTACGAAATATTAGGAATTAGCAAGAATGCGACCACAGCCGAGATCAAAAAGGCGTACCGCAAGAAGGCTATAGAATTTCACCCCGATAAAAACCCGGGCGACTCCAAGGCAGAAGAAATGTTTAAAAAGGCTGCCGAGGCTTATGAGGTTCTTAGCAATGAAGACAAGCGGGCCAGGTATGATCGTTTTGGACACCAGGCGTTCGAGAATGGCGGCTTTGGTGGTGGTGGCGGAATGAATATGGATGATATTTTTAGCCAGTTTGGAGATATTTTTGGCGGTGCTTTTGGCGGCGGCGGAGGTTTTTCAGGCTTTGGTGGCGGCTTTGGCGGCCAGCGCCGGGCTAAAGGCAGTAATCTGCGAATTCGCGTGTCCCTTACTCTTGAAGAGATTGCCAATGGTACCGAGAAAAAAATAAAAGTCAAGCGCAAAGTACAGGCACCCGGCACTACCTATAAAACCTGTTCTACCTGTAACGGAACCGGCCAGGTAACCCGCGTTACAAATACTATTTTAGGCCGCATGCAAACTGCCACACCATGTACTACCTGTGGCGGAAGCGGGCAAATGATAGACAACCGCCCAGCCGATGCCGATGCACAGGGTCTGGTTGTGAATGAAGAAACGGTTTCAATCAAGATTCCGGCGGGAGTGGTTGAAGGAATGCAGCTAAAGGTTTCGGGCAAAGGAAACGAGGCGCCGGGTAACGGAGTTCCGGGAGACCTGCTGGTAGCGATAGAAGAAAAAGAACATCCGGTATTGCAGCGCGAGGGAGACAATCTTCATTATGACCTTTACATCAGCCTTTCTGAAGCTGTTTTGGGAACTTCAAGAGAGATCGATACCGTATCGGGGAAAGTGCGTATCAAGATTGACGAGGGCGTGCAGTCAGGAAAGATCCTGCGCCTTAGAGGTAAAGGAATCCCCAGTATCAATGGCTACGGAAAGGGAGATCTTTTGGTACATGTAAATGTTTGGACGCCAAAAACGCTGAACAGGGAGCAAAAAGACTTTTTTGAGCGTATGGCGAATGACGAACATTTTCAGCCCAAGCCGGAAAAATCGGATAAATCATTTTTTGAAAAAGTTAAAGATATGTTTACATAATTTGCATTTGTTAAAAACTTTTGCATATATTTGAACATCACTAATTCAGGTTAGTGGTAAATTTTTCTTTTTCATAGCAATTTTTTTCCCATCCTTAAGTCAGTTAAGGGTGGGTTTTGCATTTTAAGGGATAACGTTTTTCGCATTTTTGAGAATCTTAAATTCTTCCCAAGGGCGAAATAGCTTTTCTCAAAATTTTATCTTTACACAAAGCTCGTATATGAACCACCTTCTGGTAGCCGAAAATGTCTCGAAACAATTTGGTACTTTCACAGCGCTCAATAATATTTCCCTGGAAATTCCAAGAGGTAGCATCTTCGGACTTCTGGGCCCCAATGGTGCCGGAAAAACTACTTTTATAAGGATCATCAATCAGATTACTCTGCCCGATAGTGGCAGGATGTTGCTCGACGGGCACCCGCTGCAGCCAAACGACATTCAGCATATAGGGTACCTGCCCGAAGAGCGCGGCCTGTACAAGTCGATGAAAGTGGGGGAGCAGGCCTTGTATCTCGCCCAGCTCAAAGGCCTTTCAAAAGCTGAAGCCAAAGAGAGGCTTCATTACTGGTTCAAAAGGTTGAATATCGAAGACTGGTGGGGAAAGAAGATCCAGGAACTGTCTAAGGGAATGGCTCAAAAAGTGCAATTTGTGGTCACGGTTTTGCACCGCCCAAAATTGCTGATCTTTGACGAACCTTTTAGCGGGTTTGATCCTGTGAACGCAAATTTGATCAAAGACGAGATCCTGCAGCTGCGCAGGGATGGTGCCACCATTCTATTCTCTACCCACCGAATGGAGAGCGTGGAAGAAATGTGCGACTATATGGCGCTTATTCATAGAGGGAACAAGCTACTTGACGGTGAAGTGAACGAGATCAAGAGACAGTACAAATCGAATACCTACGAAGTTGGGCTTATGACGGCCCGGCCTGAAGGGCTTCGGAAAGAACTGGAAGAGAAATTCCGCATTTCTGACACCGAGTTTAAGAGCATTAATGATGATCTTAAACTTCAGATCCAGATTGGAAGCAACTCTTCGCCCAATGACCTGCTTACCTTTCTCACCTCGCGGGCAGAGGTGAACCACTTTGTGGAGGTGATTCCTTCAGTAAATGATATATTCATAAAAACCGTTACCACCAATGCGTAACCTTAAACTAATTATTAAGAGGGAATACCTGGCGAGGGTCAAAAATAAAGCCTTCATCGTAATGACATTTTTGAGCCCCCTCATCCTGGTTGGGATGATTGTGCTCATCGCTTACCTGGTTAACTTAAATTCGGGCGAGCAGCACGTGATTGGGGTAAATGATGAAAGCGGAATTTTTGTGGAAGACTTTAATAATTCTGAAGACGTTAAATTTATTGACCTTTCTGACATTGATCTCGAAGCGGCCAAGACCTTCGCGAAAGAAAAGGAATACTACGGATTGCTGCATATTCCGAAGCTGGAGCCCAACAACCTTCCCGAAATCCAGTTCTTTGCCAAAGAAGCCCCGGCCTTTGGGTTTTTGAGCGAAGTAGAGAAAACCATCGCCGAAAAACTCACCAACAGGCAGCTGCTGGCCCGCGGCATTGACCTGGATGTTATCGCCTCTTCGAGGGCTAAGGTAGATATTGGGATTCAGAATTTTTCGGGTGAAAAGACCTCAAAAATGTCAACTTATGTAAAGATGTTCTTTGGTGGCGCAGCCGGTTACCTGTTGATGATGTTCATTATTATCTACGGAAACATGGTGATGCGCAGTGTGATCGAGGAAAAGACCAACCGCATCATAGAGATCATTATTTCTTCAGTAAAACCTATCCACCTAATGTTGGGTAAGATTTTGGGTACTTCTTTTGCCGGAATTACTCAATTTCTCATCTGGGTATTTTTAGGAGGGGTAATGCTTACGGTGGTCACTGCCATTTCTGGAATGAGCATGGCCGAACTGCATGGTCCACAGCAGCAGGCAATGGAACAAATTAGCGACAACGAACTGCAGCAACTGGTGATAGATATTGCAAATTTACCTATGCTCCTGCTGCTCGTGAGCTTTCTGGTCTATTTTATTGGGGGGTACTTTTTATACAGCGCGATATATGCGGCCATTGGCGCAGCGGTAGACAATGAGACCGATACCCAGCAGTTCATGCTGCCGGTAATCTTGCCGTTAATGTTGGGGATCTATGTGGGCTTTTTTGCCGTGATCGAGAATCCGCATGGGGTGGTTTCCACGGTATTTTCCATGATTCCGCTTACTTCGCCCATTGTGATGCTTATGCGTATCCCTTTTGGAGTTGCCTGGTGGGAACTGGCCATTTCTATAGGCATACTTTTTCTCACCATCGCCGGCGTGGTATGGATTGCGGCCAAGATCTACAGGGTGGGGATATTAATGTACGGCAAGAAACCAGGCTACAAGGATTTGTACAAGTGGCTTAAATATTAAGATTTTTTTGAGAGGGTTCCCCATGAAGCTTGTGTTACTTTACACCAGCAACCCAAACAAAAAATGAAAAAACTAAGCTTTTGTCTTTTTATGGCCCTGCTGGTTTCAGGTGTAATCAGCATGCAGGCACAAAACACCGACCTGGCCAGAATTGAATATACCTATTTTCCGCAGTCAGATTCAGATAACTCTTTCAGAAGGTTCAGGACCTTTGTCAACTTTCCCATAAAACTGAAGAAGAAAGGTAGTTATCTTTTTCCGGGAGTAGAATATGAGAATATCAATTTCAAATTTAATGATAAGGCTCCTGTTTTAGAAAGAGATGAGCTGGACAGGTTCCAGTCTTTTAGCGCCAGCCTGGGCTACACCTTCAAAATGCAGAAGAACTGGAGGTTTGCCGCCACGGCAGGATTAATGCTGGCTTCAAATTATGAAATGGGAGAGGTGCTAAGTGACGATCTGCTTTACACCGGTTCGGTATTTTTTATCAAAGATGAGAAGGGCGAAGAAACCCTAAGGCCATGGAGGCTGATATTGGGGCTGCATTATTCCACAACCTCAGGAATGCCGTTCCCGTTGCCGGTGGTGAACTACTACCGGGAAATTTCGCCAAACTGGTCGTATTCTGCAGGGGTCCCAAAGTCAAACCTCAAATATTCTTTTAATGAAAAGCACCACCTGCAGCTCTTTGCAACATTAGATGGTTTTTTTGCTAATATACAGAATAACAGGGTGATGTCAACCACAGGGCAGGTTGCCAAGAATATTTCGATGACCATTGTGCTGGGAGGGATTGGTTATGAGTATAACTTTACCAAACATTTAGTATATTACCTCTACGCCGGTCACACCCTTATGAACGACATCAGGCTTAGAAATGGCAATAAAGATGATGTATATGAGGTCAACAAAACCAACACCTTTTATGGCCGAAGCGGAATAAAATTTAAAATTTAAAAGCATGCCAAAGATACTTTTAATCGAAGACGAAGCCGCCATTAGACGGGTTTTGATAAAAATACTTACTGAAGAGAACTCCACTTACGAGGTCGATGAGGCTGTAGATGGCCTTGAAGGAGTAGAAAAGATTAAAGAACAGGACTACGACCTTATTCTCTGCGATATTAAAATGCCAAAAATGGATGGGGTAGAAGTATTGGAAGCCGCTAAAAAACTGAAACCCGAAATTCCCATGGTAATGATCTCGGGTCACGGCGATCTTGATACCGCGGTGAACACCATGCGCATGGGAGCTTTTGATTATATCTCAAAACCGCCCGATCTTAACCGCTTGCTCAACACTGTGAGAAACGCGCTCGACAGAAAAGAGCTGATGGTTGAAAATACCCGGCTAAAGAAAAAAGTGGGGAAGAATTATGAGATGATTGGCGAATCTGAAGCCATCACCAGGATCAAGGATATTATTGAAAAAGTGGCACCTACCGATGCCCGCGTGCTCATTACCGGCCCCAACGGAACCGGGAAAGAGCTGGTGGCCCACTGGCTGCATCAAAAGAGCGATCGTTCGGCCGGGCCAATGATCGAGGTGAATTGTGCCGCCATTCCTTCAGAATTGATAGAAAGTGAGCTTTTTGGGCATGTAAAAGGGGCGTTTACCTCGGCCAATAAAGACCGCGCCGGGAAATTTGAAGCCGCCAACGGCGGTACCATTTTTCTTGATGAGGTAGGCGATATGAGCCTCTCGGCCCAGGCCAAGGTGCTACGGGCCCTGCAGGAGAGCAAGATCTCAAGGGTGGGGAGCGACAAAGACATTAAAGTCAACGTTCGTGTGATTGCTGCTACCAACAAAGATCTCAAAAAGGAGATTGAAGAGAATAATTTTAGGGAAGACCTTTACCACAGGCTGGCAGTAATCCTCATTAAAGTGCCGGGGCTCAATGAAAGACGGGATGACATTCCTTTGCTGGTGAATTTCTTTGCCGATAAAATTTCCGAAGAACAGGGCGTGAATAAAAAGACTTTTACTGAAGATGCTTTAAACCTTCTGAAAGAATACAACTGGACCGGAAATATCCGGGAGCTGCGCAACGTGGTGGAACGGCTTATCATTCTTGGAGGACAGGAAGTGAGCGAAGAAGATGTAAGGTTGTTTGCCAGTAAGTAGATTAATATTGAATATTGAGATGCTGCATCTAAGGCCCACTTAAGAAGAACTTAGAAAAGTTATAATTTCAGAAATAGCGGAGTAAAGGTTAGATCTCTTTTTGAATATTTATGAAAAGAATGGTCACTTAAAGTAAAATCCGACTTTATGAAAGAGTTGGATAAGAACATTCAAATCATAAAAGATCAGTTTTTCCGAATCAGACAAAGAAAGTGGTTTAAATAGGTGTAATTACTAAACATACACGACAAGATGCTGAAAAGCTAAAGAAGGATTTTAAAAGACCTAAGTTGAAACAAATAACATAATTTGCCGGATTCCTCTTAAAAATGGTGTTTTTGACTGCTCTTTAATCACGTTGTTAACGGATGAGGTTATGAGGCTTGCCACCTGGAGCGGTGGCAAAAATGTCATTTTTTTCTTCCTTTTCTCCTCCTCTTCAGGGGGAGAGTATCTTTAGAAAAGTTCTGTTTCAGAAAAGATGCTGCGCAATATTGTGGTCCTGACACGAATGATCATGCAATTTTTCAGGCTTCTTCAATTTTCAGATTCTAAGTAAAAGCTGGCATTAAACCTTTTCGGTTTGCTTCAGTCTCACTTAGTACACCTGCTGTGGAACGGTCTTTGTTATAAACAGGCCAACTTCAGGTACAGAAGAACCCATGAAAAGAACAAGCCTATTACTTTTTATTGTGCTGCCTTTACTGGCTTTTACTGCTGCACATAAATTCTATGTAAGCGCAACGAATATAGATTACAATGAAAAGCAGCGTTCCCTGCAAATTATTTCTCACGTCTTTGCTGATGACCTCGAAAATCTTCTGAAAACCCGTTACAGCGAGAGTTTAACCCTCATTAAAGGGAACGAGCACCCGGCCGCAGATGAGTACGTACAGAAGTATTTCAACGACAAATTCCGCCTAAGCGTAAATGGAAAGGACCGCAGCTTCAGCTACATAGGAAAAGAATATGATAAAGACCAGCTGCTGGTATACCTGGAGGTGGAAAACGTGGAGCCGATCAAAAGCATAAGTGTCGAAAATGCTGTTTTGACAGACCTTTTTCCGGAGCAGAAAAATGTCATAAAAGTAGAGTATAAAGGCAAGATCAAAAGTCTGCTGCTTATGCGTGATAACCCAGGCGGGACGTTAAATTTCAGCAATTAAAATTGCGAAACTTTAAAATTCAGTTAATTTTAGCAACCTAAACTCAAAAACTACATATGAAATCTATTAAAACTGCCTTTGCAGCTTTTTTTATTTTGTTCTCTACCGCACTTTTTGCGCAGGAGACAGAGCAGCAAGCTGAGCAAAGGGATGGAGGCCACATTAACGAGAACAAATTCCGCCAGCTGTACCAGGAATTTTCTACTCCAAACCAGTACCGCACCGGCAGTGGTGCGCCCGGGCCTGCTTATTATCAGAATGAAGCCGATTATAAAATGGACATCGAGCTGGATGATAAAAACCAGAAATTAATCGGTCGTGAGACGATTACCTATCACAACAATTCCCCCGATGTGCTCGAATATCTTTGGGTGCAACTTGACCAGAATATTCGCTCTAAAGAATCTGTAGCCAAACTGAAAGATGGTAACGGAATCGCCCCTGTGGCCCAGCCGGGGAATTTTGTTTCAGAATATATGCAGGAGCCTTTTGACGGAGGTTTTAATATTACCGAAGTGAGTGTTGACGGCAAACCCCTAAAAACGCTTATTAACAACACCATGATGCGGGTAGACCTTCCGCAGCCATTGAAGGCAGGAGAAAAGTTCACTTTTGACATTGCCTGGTGGTATAATATCAACAACCACCTTGAAGACAGGGGGCGGTCTGGATATGAGTATTTTCCTGAAGATGGGAACAACAGCTATGTAATTGCACAGTTCTTCCCGCGAATGGCAGTTTACAATGATGTGGAAGGATGGCAAAATTACCAGTTTTGGGGAAATGGGGAATTTGCCCTTCCTTTTGGAGATTACGAGGTAAATATTACGGTGCCTGCAGACCATATTCTTGACGGAACCGGCGAACTGGTGAACCGAAAAGAGGTGTTTTCAAAAGAAATGATGCGCAGGTATGAGCAGGCTAAAAAATCTTATGACAAGCCTGTAATGATCGTAACCCAGGAAGAAGCAGAGGCGGCCGAAAAAGGCTTTTCTGACAGGAAAAAAACCTGGAAGTTAAAGGCTGAAATGGTGAGGGATTTTGCCTTTGCCACTTCCCGAAAATTTATCTGGGACATGATGGCTGTAGATCTTGGCGAGAAAGACGTGATGGCAGTTTCCCTGTACCCAAAAGAAGGTAACCCGCTTTGGGAAGATTACTCCACCAAGGTGGTTGCACATACGTTAAAATCGTATTCAGATCATACATTTACCTATCCTTATCCAAAGGCAATTTCGGTACATGCCAAGAACCAGGGAATGGAATATCCCATGATTTGCTGGAACTATGGGAGGCCTAATGAAGACGGTACTTACAGTGACCGAGTAAAATACGGGATGATGAGCGTGATTATCCACGAAGTGGGGCACAACTTTTTCCCAATGATCGTGAATTCAGATGAGCGCCAGTGGGGCTGGATGGATGAAGGGCTCGATACCTTTATGCAGTACGTGGCCGAGCAGGAGTATGGTGAGAAATTTCCAGATGATATTGCGCCAAACACAAAATACCCTTCCAGAAGGGGAGAGCCTTCAAAGATTGTTAATTACATGAAAGGTGATCAAAAATATATAGCCCCAATCATGTCCAACCCCGAAAATGTGTACCAGTTAGGGAACAATGCCTACGGAAAGCCTGCAACTGCGCTTAATATACTTAGGGAAACGGTGATGGGGAAAGAGCTGTTTGATTATGCGTTCAAGACCTATGCTCAAAGATGGATGTTCAAGCATCCAACCCCCGAAGATTTCTTCAGAACAATGGAAGATGCTTCGGCTGTAGATCTTGACTGGTTCTGGAGAGGCTGGTTCTATACTACAGATAATGTGGATATAGGGGTTTCAGAAGTAAAAAAATATTACGTTACCGATAAGCCTACCAAAGCAGGTACCGAGTTGCTACAGCGCTTTGGGGTAGAAGATCCTTCGGCTATGGATATTCTTTATGTGGTTGAAGAAGGCAGCGAAGAATTTGACGCTTCCTTAAAGGGAAAATCTCCTGCTGAAAATTCCACCACCTTGAATGAGTATTTAATGGACAATTTTACGCCTCAGCAAAGAGCAGAGATGAAAATGCCAAAGTATTTTTACCAGGTGACCTTCAATAAACCGGGTGGTTTGGTGATGCCTATTATTGTTGAATACACCTATGCCGATGGCACTTCTGAAAAAGTGACTTACCCGGCGCAAATTTGGAGAAAGAATGATCAGGAAGTGAGCCGTGCCCTGGCGACCGACAAGGAGATCACTAAAATTGTGGTAGATCCCGATCTTGAAACTGCCGATGTGAACGTGAATAACAATTCATGGCCGCAGCAGGCAGAAGTTGATAAATTTCAGGAATTTAAAGAGAGAACTCAGGGATAATCTGGTCTTTCCGAAGAAATCCTGTTCCAAAACCTATTGTGAAACTCCCCTTTTTCGAGGGGAGTTTTTTTATGGAGCTGGGTTTCTTAAACCCCGGTATTTTATAAAATAACAGGTGTTTTTGCTGAAAAAATCGCCTGGTAAAATGCTGAAAAGTTTTTAACAAGCTGACTTTTTTAGTGACTGGAATAGTAAGTATATTTGCAACGTATGCAAACACTTCCGTTATTTATTAGTGGTGCCGAGATCGCCTTTATCATGTTCATCCTGGTGATGGTGTTTGGTGCCGACAAAATCCCCGAGATCGCCCGCGGTCTTGGAAAAGGGATGCGCAGCATTAAAAATGCCACAGAAGACATTAAATCTGAAGTGATGCGCAGTGCCGAAAAACATGGAATGGATACTTCGGTTGGCGACGATGTAAAAAAAGAGGTTGACAAGGTGAAAGAGGAGATTGAGGAGCTAACGGGATCGGTGAAACGCAGGTTTTAATTCAGCTGGCAGTGCGCAGAATAGTGTAGTCAGTTTTTAACTTGGGAAGCAAATTTAAAGTGCTAAATTTTAGTCCCCATTATTCTAATTTCTGCAGCCTTAGATCAATTTTAGTGATACCTCTCTTTTGAGCTAAAAAGGAAATTGTTTCGGCTTTTACAGCAACAGCTAAAAGCTAACAGCCAATGGCTTTAAAAATTGCTAATTTCGCACTTCTAATTTCTAACTTCTAAAATCTTACTTCCACATGCATTTTTTGCCACAAGAAATAGATGACTATGTAGTAGCCTATTCTGCCAAAGAACCCAAATTACTTCAGCAGCTAAACCGGGAGACAAACCAGAAAGTCCTGCAGCCTAGAATGCTAAGCGGGCATTATCAGGGCCGGTTGTTGAGTCTGTTGTCAAAGCTCATCCATCCGCAGAACATTTTGGAGATAGGAACATATACCGGGTATTCTGCTTTGTGCCTGGCAGAAGGTATGAAACCCACTGGCCTGTTGCATACCATAGACATCAATGAGGAATTGGAAGACCTTCAAAAAAGGTATTTTGAGGCCTCTCCCTGGAAAGATCAGATCAAAGCCCATTTGGGTGATGCCACTAAAATTATTCCCTCTCTAAAAGAGCATTTTGATCTTGTCTTTATTGATGCCGATAAACCCAATTATCCCATTTACTTTCAGCAGATCATGGAGAAATTGCGGCCTGGGGGAGTAATACTTTCCGATAATGTGCTGTGGAGCGGAAAGGTTGTGGAACCGGTTAAGAAAGACGATGAATCAACCCGGGCTTTACTGGAGTACAACCGACTTTTAGCTGAAGATGAGCGGCTGGAAACCGTCATGTTGCCGGTACGGGATGGATTGACGATTAGCAGAAAAATTGGGTGACGTGGTTATGACGTGACGGAGTGATGAAGTAAAATGATACCTTTAAGAAAAACACTGCGTCACTTCAACACTACATTACTTCATCACTAATTCTTACTTTTGAAAAAAATCTCCCAATGCAATTCCAAAACACCCTCGAAACCGCACAACATCTCGACCACCAGGACCCTCTTCGCTCATATAGGAACAAATTTATCTTTCCGAAGGTCAACAACAAAGAAGTAATCTACTTCACCGGAAATTCTCTTGGTTTACAGCCTAAGAATGCAAAAAAATACGTGGATGAGATCATGACCGATTGGGCGGAGCTGGCTGTGGAAGGTCATTTTCAGGCAGAGAAACCTTGGTGGGATTATCACGAAAGGTTCTCAGAAAAACTGGCGCCGGTAGTCGGGGCAAAAGCTTCGGAAGTGACCGTAATGAACACGCTAACGGTAAATTTACATTTATTGATGGTGTCATTTTACCGGCCCACCTCACAGCGGTTTAAGATCATCATGGAGGAAAAAGCTTTTCCAAGTGACCAGTACATGATAGCCAGTCAGGTACGGTTTCATGGGTTAAACCCGGAAGAAGCTATTGTAGAGGTAAAGAAAAGGGAAGGGGAACAGCATTTTAGAACGGAAGATATTCTGCAAAAGATCAATGAAGTGGGAGAGGAGTGCGCCCTGGTATTGATGGGCGGGGTAAATTATTACAACGGGCAGGTGCTTGATATGGAGGTTATTACCAAAGCGGGAAAACAAACCGGAGCCTTTGTAGGCTGGGATTTAGCTCATGCTGCCGGGAACGTTGAGTTGAAGCTACATGAATGGGGTGTAGATTTTGCTGCCTGGTGCAGCTATAAGTATATGAATGCAGGCCCGGGGAATGCTTCCGGATGCTTTGTGCATGAACGGCATCACGGGCAGGAGGATATTCCAAGATTTGAAGGCTGGTGGGGGCATAACAAAGAACGTCGCTTTCTAATGGAGCCTCAATTTCAACCTGAACCCAATGCAAATGCCTGGCAAATTTCAAACGCCCCCGTTCTGGCCCTGGCTCCTTATTTAGCTTCGCTGGAATTGTTTGAGTCAGCAGGAATGCCTGCTTTAATAGAAAAGCGGAATAAAATAGTGGCTTACCTGGAGTTTATTTTGAAGGAAGTCGCCGGGAACGTGGGTGCCAATTTTGAGATCATCACCCCCAAAGAAAGGGGAACACAGCTTTCGGTTTTCCTACATGGGCAGGGAAAGGAGCTCTTTCATTACCTTATGAAGAATGGCGTGGTGACCGACTGGCGTGAACCGAATGTTATACGATTAGCCCCGGCAGCTTTTTATTGTTCATTTGAAGATATGTGGAGGTTTGGACAGATTTTGAAGGCTTATTTTAAAGATAAGTAGAAGTACAAAGACAAAAATTAAAACTGGTAAAATTTGAAGATTTGAAAATATGGTGTTATTTGGAAATGAGGGGCTATTAAATGCTTAATAAGTAGTTTCTTGAAAAGATAAAAAAATCACATCTACTCCCTAATCCAAATTCTTGACCTGAAATTAAATTTTTTCCGAGTTCCTCCCATACTTAGGGTTATGGCTCCGGCAAATGTTTAGTAGCTATAGCTTAACAGCTAATGTCAAAAGTTTCTAGTCACTTCATCATGATCATTCCATTACCACACTCACCTCTGTAAAAAATAACTCAAAACTTCCATCTTTGTTCCTATGGGTTTTTGCGATAGGAATTCCTTTATGATTTTCGTAATTCTCCCAGGTGGTGGCGAAAGGATTTTCCCTGCTACCGCCCGACAGGTATACCCATTCCTGGATCATATGATCTTCCCCGAAATAAACTTCATAAGCATCTCCCGGGGTATAACCCGCCTCGCCAGGATATTGTACGGTGATTCGCTGCAATTTTTGGCCGCTGATAGGGGCGGTAGCCTCTTCTGAATATTTCCATTCCATCTCATCCCAAACCAGGTGAAACGGAAACAGTAACCAGTACTGGTCGTTAATAAACTGCTGATCAATCTTTTGATTTGCAGCTGCTTCTGTTTTGTGATTGTAGGTCACTGTGCTGTCTTGTGTGGTTAAGCTGACTTTATTAGTAGTGGGGTTCCATGTCCACGCCCTGCTGGTTCTAAGACTGTCATTAACTTTGACATTAAAGGTATACCGGAGCTCTTCAACATTTGCCCAGTTTTCAAAACCATTGGCTTCTGCAATTTTCTGAATAGCAGTGGTCTCTTTTTCCTGTGTGTTGCATGAGACTAAGAGGGCAAGGAGGGGGGGGAGGAGAAGCTTTTTCATTTTATTTCTTTAGTTAACATGAGACTTAAGCAGATAATCTTTGATCTGAAATTTCCAGGTCTAAGGCTGGTTTTTGATGTTGTAACCGCTTTCAAGAAGATGTCTTCGCTGGGCTTAGTCAAATCCCTGATGAAACTCTCAATATTACAAAAAATTTCAGTAATTTTATCAGCAGGAACCCAAAGTAGGGAATCAGTTAGGCAATTGGTTGTCAGGTGTATAATGGTATTGATTTTCTGCTTTTTCTTAGTTGTTCACCCCCTTCTTTTTTACCTTTTCTTACCTTGAACCCACTTTAAATATGTAAAAAGATGCCTAAAGAAAAATCACCTTCGAAAAATTCGGCTAAAAAAGAACCCGTTTTAAGCCTGAAAGAGAAGCGTGCTGCCAAAGCCGCCAAAAAGAAAACCAGGACCTAATTTAAAAAGTATCTTTCTTATTCTATTCGAATAGTATAAGAAGCTCTAAAATCCCTAGAAGGCATTAATTCGTTAATGCCTTCTTTCGTTTTAAAATCCTGATTGGTGTTTTCAACATCGGCATAACCCAGCCAGGGCTCAAGGCAAACAAAGGGAGCTGCCGGTTTTGCCCATATTCCCAGGTGTTTAAAATCTTCGTATTCAACAATGAGGATATTTCCGCGAGTCTTACTTCTTAAGCTGATTCTTTTTGAAGGAATATTTTTAAAGATAAGGGCGTCCCGGTCAAAGAGGTGTTTATGAAGCTTGATTTTTTTGTCATTTTTGAGCACCTGGGTCGTCTGTTCTTTGATCAGGCCTGTTCTGGTCAGGGTATAACTCTTGAGGTCCATGTCCTGGTCAAATTCGAGCAAGTAATCGTCCAGGGATTCATCCTCGTAATGCGGTACATTAAATGCAGGGTGCCCACCCAGGGAAAAGTAGAGCGGCTTCTCATCAAGATTAAAAACCCTGTGAGAAACATGCACTTCATTTGCTTTGAGGGTAAAACTTATTTCGAAAGTAAATTTGAAAGGATATATTTTCAGGGTTTCTTCAGAATAATTTAGCTGAAAAATCAGTTGATTTTCATGCTGTTCTCTGAGTGAAAAGTTTTTGTTGTTTCTAAGGAAGCCGTGCCGTGGCAAAGAATATTTATGGCCTTCAAAGAAGTAGGTATCTTCTTTTAGCCCCCCAACAACCGGAAAGAGATTGGGGGCCTGCCCACTCCAGAGTTCGGGATTTCCCTGCCAGAGATATTCAGGTTCACTTCCGTTCTTTTTCAGGCTGCAGAGTTCAGCACCGGTTTTTTTTACGCCAATGCTTAATTGATCGTTCTTTAATGTGTACATGAAATGTAACTGATTTTCTTAGCAGGAAAATTGAAAATCAAAATTAACTTACTGATGCTAGATTAGGAAGTAAATTCCTTCTGAAGTTCGCTTCAGAAGGAAAAAATCAGCTTCATTTCCTGATTGATCAACCTCTGTTTGATAATAAATTTTTACAGGAACACCTATTGAACCCTTTTTTCAGAAAATGTCATTAATCGTCGCTCACGAATTTAAAAAACCTGCTATTTCCACCATCTTTGGTGTTTTCCTGGTAGAGGAACTGTAAATTGTTTTCATCAAATATCCTGAAAAATTCCTCCCAGGAAATATTTTTGAGATTGTCTTCAGCATAACCCGGAAAGTTGATGCGCAGCAAACCGCCTCCTTTATTGCTATTTGTGGTGCTTTCTACTACCGCGGGTTTCCCATCCCTTTCTTCGGTCCAGGTCTTGATAGTGTTATGATCTTTTGTGGTCTTGGAATCTGACTGTGACATGTTTCCTGATTTTAAGTTGATTACGAGTCAAAAATGCCTTTTTTGGAACGGAAGGAAAAGACTTTTAACAGCAAAAAAAGATAATTGTTAAGCTATTGTGAATCGGTAAAACCGCTTTTAATTCCTTCTTTTGAACAGCCTTAATTTCCAATACCCCTGCTTAAAGTAAATAAAAGCAGCCAGGGCAGCAATGAGGTTGGAAATGGGAAAAGCCCACCAGATTCCTTCGTAGCTAAGATCGGTCTTGTGGGAAAGCATAAAAGCCACCGGGAACCTGATGATCCAAAGGTTGAGGATGGAGATGAGCATAGAGGCTTTGGTGAAGCCCGCACCGTTAAACACCCCGTTGAGTACCTGTTGCACCCCTAGAAGTCCGAAGCTGGGAGCCATGATCTTAATGAAATAGGCGGCATCATTGATGACATCAGGGTCGTTGGGAATAAAAAAGGCGGTGATGGGCACAGCAAAAAAGAACATGAGGATCCCCATTCCGGTAAGGCCAAAAAAGGCGATCTGGCTGCTCAGGTTGGCTACCTTTTCAGCTCGTTTGATCTTAATGGCACCAATGTTTTGACCCACCAGGGAAGTTGTTGCAATGGCCAGGCCCAGGGCCGGAATGATGATGAAACTCAAAATTCGGGCACCAATCCCGTAGGCTGCCACAACTTCACTTCCAAAACCCGTTACCAGCACTACCATAAAAGTCATTCCCAGGGCACGTGTAGACTGTTCTATACTGGCAGGAATTCCAAGGTTGACAATTCGTTTTAAGGTAGAAAGGTGGGGCTTCATCTGGTTGAAATGAATTCTTATTCCGCTCCTGCCCCTAAAAAGTATCCACAGGCCTATGGCTGCCGAGAGGGCCTGGGTGATGATGCTCGCAACAGCAGCCCCTGCAACGCCGTAACCGGGAATGGGGCTAAACCCGTATATGAAGAGCGGGTCTAAAATAAGATTGAGAAAAACGGTGAAGAGCACGATATACACCGGCAGCATCACATTCCCTATGCCGCGCATGAGCGACTGAAAGGAAAAGAACATAAAGAGGAATACAAACCCGATGGAAGAGACCTGGAAGTAGCTTACCGAATCTTCAAGGATCTCGGGGCCTGCACCTATAAGCCTCATAAGCGGTGCGGCTGCAAAATAACTAAGCACCGAAAGGAACAGCGAAATAAAGAAAATAAGGGATATGGTTTGCGACGAATTGAAATCTACCCTTTTTTGATCTTCGGCACCATAATATTGGGAGACCAGCACAGTTCCTGCCAGGGTAAGGCCTGAACCCAGCGACAGCACCAGGAACAGCAGCGGAAAGCTGATGCTCACTGCCGCAACGGCATTGGCCCCGAGCCTTCCCAGCCAAAAAGTATCGATTAGCTGATATGCGGTTTGAAGTATGTTGGCCAGGATTATAGGAACGGCGAGGTGGAAAAGGGACGTAAAGATCCCTCCTTCGGTATATTTCCTTTTTTGATTCATGTGCGACAAAAATACGGCAGGCAGATACTTTATTATGCTAAAACTTTAATAATTCCTTTTTCGGCTGGAAAAGAAGTGGCCGGTATGAGCAGAAATCTTTCCACAGAGGGGAAAAATATTTTTTAAAAGCCTGTTGTTAATTCTGATAAATTATTGTAAATTTAAGAAAATCAATTAGTTGTAAGCTGTTTGATCCGAACTTAAGCTCCATGCCTATGAGCACTTTAACAAATATATGGAACAACTATACGGTGGAGTTCTCTACTACTCAAAAAGTGATTATTGCTATTGTACTTGGAATGATCTTCCTGATCGCCATTTTCGCCATAGTCCTGGTCATTTTGGAAATTGTAGTATAACTGCAACTCCGCAACCTGAAAATACCCTTTTCTGAGGGGCAGATTTCCTTTGTCTTATTTTTTCTGAAGTTAATTTATCTCTCCCGGTTGCAGTTCATCAGGAAGTGAGCTTCCTCATGTCCTCAATTTTTAGTATATTTATAAACAACACATTAGCCGTTGCTAAGAAAAGAATCAGTTATGGATGCCATTACGATCTACAAATTGATGAAGCCTCATCTCGATTTGTTGAACTCTACAGAAAAAGCTGCACTTTCAAAATTAATCAACACCCAGAAACCCGATAAAGTGACCTGCGCCCACCGCAGGAAATTGCCCCTTGCTAAAGCCAAGGAACAACTCCGAATATTCTGCCGGCGTGAAATGGAACGGGAGAAAGCAGGCCGGGCAACGCTCTAATTTTTTGTTAATCCTTTAAATTCCACTACTTCTTCAGATTATTTCCTGTAATTTCAGGAAGAAAGCTTATAGTCATGAAGGAGAAAATTCTATTAGCCGGAGCTTCCGGGGCCCTGGGCCTGGAAGTACTCAAACTGCTTCACCAGCAGGGAAAAGAGGTGAGGGTGCTGGTGCATTCTGAAGACGGGGCCAAAAAGGTCTCTCCTTATACCACGGATATTTGGAAAGCCGATGCCAGTGAGGGGAATGACAGCATAAAAGACATCACCAAAGATGTTTCTATCGTGATTTCTACCCTTGGGAAAAGTGTAAGTTTATTTACCAACCGCGGAAAATCTTTCGTGGAAAACGACTTTTACGCCAATTCTAACATCCTTGATGATGCCATTAAAAATGGCGTAAAAAGGTTTATTTACGTCTCTATAAAAGGGGCCGAAAAAGCACTGGAGTATGAAGTGGCAAAATCTCACAAGATGTTTGAAGATGCACTTACAGCTTCAGGCCTTGATTATACCATTATAAGGCCGGTAGGTTTTTTTTCAGGCCTTAACGATCTGGCTATTATGGCTAAACGAAAAGTTATTCCCATTGTGGGAGACGGAAAAGCCAGGACCAACAGCATTCATCAAAAAGACCTGGCCAGGGTGGTGGTCGGGTATTTACATGAAGGCCCCGACCTAAAAGAGGTGGGAGGCCCTTTAACTCACACCCGCCGGGAAATGGCCGATATGATTGCTGAAAAAATTGGCGGAAAAGTGATCCCGGTTCCCGAAAAAATAGCCGAATGGGGAATGTTTCTGCCCGAAATGGTTGATGATGATATTTCGGCCAAGCTTCATTACTTCAAATTTGTCACTACTCATGATATGGTTGGAGAGAAAAACGGGGAGATCACCTTTGAAGAATACCTCAACAGCCTCGACCTGGAAAAAGATTTACCGTAATGTCTAAAAAATATGACGCAATAATTATAGGGTGCGGAAGCAATGGAATAGCTGCAGCCCTAAGGTTACAGCAAAAAGGACTAAAAACTGCCATTTTTGAGCAGGCAGCAGTTCCCGGTGGCGCTACTAAAACAAAGGAATTAACCCTGCCGGGTTTTAAACACGATGTAGGTTCGGCCATTATGCCGCTGGGGCTGGCCTCTCCTTTCTTCAGGGATCTTCCGCTGCAGCAGTATGGGCTGGAGTGGGTTTTTCCCGAGGTTGCCTATGCGCATCCATTTAAAGATGGCACAGCATATGCCTGTTACAAAGATATTCATGCCACGGCCGCGCAGTTGGGAGAAGACCGGGAGGCTTATCTCAACCTTATCAATCCATTGCTTGAGAACTGGGATAAACTGAACAAAGATTTGCTCGGGCCCCTGGGAATTCCCGATCATCCTTTGCAATTCATGAAGTTCGGGCTCAAAGCCCTTCCTTCAGCAAAAATGATTGCGAACAAATACTTCAAAAATGAGAAAACGAAGATGTTTTTTTATGGCTCGGCCGCTCATTCCACGCTCCCGCTAAATACTTTAATTTCGGCTTCTTTTGGGCTGGTGCTCACCACCAGTGCCCATAAATACAACTGGCCTTTTCCAAAAGGCGGGGCAGGCAGTTTCTTTGACGCGCTTGTACAGCACTATAAGTCGCTGGGCGGCGAGATCTACTGCGATCACCTGGTAGAGGATATTCGCGATCTGCCCAACGCCTATTCCTATCTCTTTGATCTTACCCCAAAACAGCTGCTGAAAATAAAAGGGCTCAACTTTAATTCCTTTTACCGCAAGCGGCTTGAAGCTTATAAATATGGTGCGGGTGTCTTTAAAATGGATTGGGCCCTAAGTGAACCCATTCCGTTTACCAGTGAAAAATGCCGGAAAGCAGCAACCGTTCACCTCGGATTTTCTCAGGATGAAATCGAAGCTTCGGAAAAAGACATACACAACAAAGAAATGACCAACACACCTTATGTGCTCCTGGCACAGCATTCGCCATTTGATGCCACTCGTGCGCCCGAAGGTAAACATACCGCCTGGGCATACATTCACGTGCCAAATGGCGATACCACAAATTATTCGGAGATCCTGGAGAACCAGATTGAACGTGCTGCCCCTGGCTTTAAAGAGACCATCCTGGCACGGTCTGCCATGAATACGGCGACTTTAGAACAGTTCAACCCCAATCTGGTAGGAGGGGATATCAATGGGGGAAGACAGGATATCACCCAGCTGTTTACCCGGCCCGTGGCGCGAATTTCCCCTTATTCCACGCCAGATCCGCGGGTGTATATTTGTTCCTCGTCTACCCCTCCGGGTGGCGGGGTTCACGGGATGTGCGGTTTTCACGCCGCTCAAAAAGCACTTAAAGATCATTTTAAAGAACTGCTATAAAAAAAAAAAGGCCGGGATCTATTTCCGGCCTTCTTGTTTGTCAAAAATCCTGCTATTCTTTATCTGAAGGAACAGGAAAGCCCCTGTCTCTCATAAGGGCATCAATATTTGCATCTCTTCCTCTAAAGAGGCGGTAAGCTTCAGCAGGATCCATGGCATTTCGTGGTGCAAACAGGTACTTCACAAGTTTTTCAGCGACATTCTCATCGTAAAAGCCTCCCGGGGCTTCCCTGAAAGCTTCCGCAGCATCTGAAGTCAGCACATCGGCCCACAAATATCCGTAGTATCCTGTAGCATAACCTTCACCCGAGAATACGTGGCCAAAGTGTGGGGTGCGGTGCCTCATGACAATTTCTGAAGGCATGTTGAGTTCATCAAGACTTTCTTTCTCAAAAGTATCGATGTCAATTTCTGAAGGATCGGTGGTGTGCAACTTCATATCCATAAGGGCAGAGGCAAGAAACTCGGTGGTCGCAAATCCCTGGTTGAAAGTGGAAGCTTTTTTGATCTTTTCCACCAGTTCCTGCGGAATGGGTTCCCCGGTTTCATGATGTACCAAAAAGCGGTTGATCACTTCATCTGTAGACAACCATCTTTCCAGCAGCTGAGATTGAAATTCGGTATAATCCCTTACCCCGCTGTTGAGGATTGGGTATTTTACTTCGGAAGAAAAGAAGTGCAGGGCATGGCCAAACTCGTGGAAAAAGGTAGTGGCGTCATCCCAGGAAACCAGTGCCGGCTCTCCCGGGGCAGGTTTTACAAAATTGGAATTGTTTGAGGCTAGAACCGTTTCTTCCTGTTCATCCATTTCTGCATGGCTGCGGTATTGAGATGCCCATGCACCCGATCTTTTTCCTTTGCGGGCATAAGGGTCCAGGTACCAAAGACCAATATGTTTGCCGGTATCTTTATCAGTCACTTCCCAAACCTTTACGTCTTCATGAAAAACAGGTACGGTGCCCTGTGGCACAGGGGTGAATTTGTAATTAAATATCCTGTCGGCCGTGTAGAACAGGGCTTCCGTCAATTTATCGAGCTGCAGGTACTGCTTTACTTCATCCGACTCAAGGTCGTATTTCTGCTGCCTTACTTTTTCGGCATAGTAGCGGTAATCCCAGGGGGCGATCACAATATCTTTGCCTTCGGCCTCGGCCACTGCCTGCATATCGGCAACTTCTTCCTCAACGCGCGCCAATGCTGCAGGCCATACGGCTTCCATGAGTTCCATGGCCCTTTCGGGGGTTTTTGCCATGCGGTCCTGTAATCTCCACTGGGCATAATTTTCAAACCCCAGCAGTTCTACCCGCTCATCGCGAAGCTTCAGAATCTCTTCAATGACCTCCTTGTTGTCATATTCGTCGTCGTTGTCGCCACGGGAATAGTAATTGTCCCAAACCTCTTTTCTGAGCTCTCTTTCATCAGAATAAGTAAGAAATGGATCCATGGAAGAGCGCGTGTTAAGCACGGCGTATTTGCCTTCTTTTCCGCGATCGGCTGCTGCTTTTGCTGCTGCTTTTACAAAAGATTCGGGCAGCCCGCTTAGCTGATCTTTTTCAAGGTACACCACGTAATTTTCTTCCTCGGCCAAAACATTGTTGCTAAACTGCGTGTACAGGCGTGAAAGTTCTTTGTTGATTTGGGCATATCGCTCTTTATCGGCTTCATTAAGATTGGCACCTTCCATGGCGAAGTCTTCATACATAAGCTCAACAGCCCGTTGCTGTTGTGAGGGTAACGGATCTTGTTGCGACTGCTCATACACCGCTTTTATCCTCTCAAAAAGTTCTTTGTTCTGTGATATTTTTGAGGAGTATTCTGAAATCTTTGGTGCCAAAACCTGCTGAATTTCCCTGAATTCGGGCGAAGACATATTGCTGCTCCAGATTCCGTAGTAGGTAAAAACGCGGTCTAGGGCCTCTCCCGACTTCTGCATGGCCAGTATGGTGTTCTCAAAAGTTGGCGGGGCGGGGTTGGTGGAAATGATAAGCACCTCCTCCAGGTGTGAGGCCATGGCCTGTTCCATGGCAGGTTGGAGATCTTCCAGTTTCATTTCGTCAAAGGCAGGCACACCGCCATAAGGGCCGGTCCATTCTTGTAAAAGATCGTTTTTCATAGTGGTTTTTTGTACAGTGGGGTCTTGATCATTTTGAGTGGCAGGAGCAGTAGCATTACCCGAGCCACATGCCGAAATAAGCACGGCGGTCATTAATCCAAGACTGGTTTTCTTCATGGGGATCATGTTCAATTATCATTTTTTGTTCGGTCTTCAAGATACTAATAATCCTAAAAAAGGCGGGGCTTCAAAAATGCCATTTTTGACAGGAAATATTTTCGGCTTACTTTTAGAAATTAGAATTTACCACATGGAATTTTTAAAAAAGAACTGGTCCAACATCCTTTTTATTATTGTCATTATCCTGTTGTTGGTTCCCCAAACCCGAAAACCCATACAGGTGGGCCTAAACCGCGTTATTTCTTTTAGCCCGTCAAAAATTGCTGAAGACGAGCGCGAAGTTCTGGACGATTACAACTGGAACCTCATAAACCTGGAAGGCGAGCCGGTAAATTTTAAGAGCAGTATCGGGAAAGTGGCCGTAGTAAACCTGTGGGCAACCTGGTGCCCTCCATGTATTGCTGAAATGCCCTCTTTTCAGAAGTTATATAACGAATACGGCGACAAAGTTGATTTTTATTTCGTCTCTACTGAAGAAGCCGCCAAACTCCAGCAGTTTTTAGATAAAAAGAACTACAGGCTCCCCGTTTACCAGCCGCTGGATATGGCGCCTCAAAAATTGCAGTCGCGCAGTTTGCCCACCACTATGGTGATCTCCAAAAATGGCAAAATAGCAGTGAATAAAAAAGGTTCGGCAAACTGGAACGATTCCGGTTTTAAAGAGCTGCTTGACCAACTGCTGGCCGAAAATTAAAACTCGGGCTGCAGTGAACTTCTTATGTTCAGCAGTTCTTCTACAAATTCGCGGCTGTTGGAAAGACGTGGTATTTTGTGCTGGCCGCCCAGCTTGTTTTTTCTTTTTAACCACTCGTAAAAAGTACCTTCAGGCATTTCACGCACCACGGGGCGTTCAATGGCAATATCGTTCTTCCTTTTTGCGGCATAATCGTCATTGTACCTGCCCAGTTCCCTGTCAAGCACATCGGTGAAATTTTGCATGTTTTCAGGAGACCTCACAAATTCTATGATCCACTCGTGATAGCCTTTTTTGCGACGGTCATAGAAATAGGGGGCGGCAGTAAAATCGCGCAGAATGGCCCCTGTTTCCCTGCAGGCCTGTGAAATTGCCTTATCGGCATGTTCTGCAAAAAGGTCTTCCCCAAAAACGTTGATACAGTGTTTGGTGCGACCGCTAATAGTAAAGCGGTAAGGGCTGGTGCTGGTGAATTTTATGGTGTCGCCAATCTTGTAACGCCACAATCCCGAATTTGTGCTTATCACCATAGAGTAGTTCCTGCCAATTTCCACTTCACTCAGCGGGATCACCTTCGGGTTTTCTGAAAGGAATTCCTTTTCGGGAATAAATTCGTAAAAAATTCCGTAGTTGGGCATAAGCAGGAGGGAAGGGTCATCTTTTTGATCCTGGAGGGCAAAAAATCCTTCCGTAGCATTAAAGATCTCCAGGTATCTCAGGCTTTTATTTTTATCGAGTTCCTCAAACAAAGGCCGGTAAGGTGCAAAAGAAACCGATCCGTGAAAGAAGACCTCAAGATCTGGCCATACATCCTGAATGTAAGTGATCTTTTTCTCTTTGATGATATGCTGAAGCAGTAACAACATCCACATGGGGGAGCCGGCAAGGCTGGTTACCCGCTGCTGGGCAGTTATTTCGGCTATCTTTTTTATCTTCTCTTCCCAGTTGTTCATCATGGTCACTTCCAGCCCGGGCGTTCTTCCAAACTGGGCCCAAAAAGGCAGGTTTTTCATGACAATGGCCGAGATGTTGGCAATGTAATAGCTGTTACTGCCCGCCTGCTTGCCTTCCTGGCTGCCGCCAATAGATAGGTTCTTACCTGAGAACAACTTTGCATCGGGATAGTTTCGAATATATAATGCGAGCATATCGCGGCCACCCTGATAGTGGCACTGCTCCAGACCTTCGGTAGAAACCGGGATGATCTTACTTGTAGCCCCCGTGGTTCCCGATGATTTGGCAAACCATTTTATGGGTGTGGGCCAGAGTACATTTGCTTCCCCCTTCAGGATTAATTCAATGTAAGGGTGAAGGTCTTCGTAATTGTTAAGCGGCACCTGCTCAACAAACTGGCGGTAATTATGAATATCTTTAAAATGGAATTTCCTTCCGTAGTAAGTATTCTTAGTTGTTTCCAGAAGTTGCTGCAGGACCCGTTGCTGAGTCTCGTGAGGATTGTTAATGGAATTTTCTAAGTCTTCGATCCGGCTCTTCATCACCAGATTGCCTATGGAATCAATTATCCCCATATATCGCGATCAACTTTTGTAATGTTTTTTTGGTGGAGACTCACTAAAAAATCCCCCTCTCTTACAAGTGCCGAAGATACACAATAATCGCTTTTTTTGAACTTCACCTGCTTATTTTCCTTTATTAACATCTTCATGAACAGGAAAAGTAAGTACAAAAGAGGTGCCCTCGTTGGGAACGCTTTGCACTTCTATTGTAGCCCCGTGATCATCAAGTATGTTCTTGACCGAGCACAGCCCAATTCCCATTCCGCCGGGTTTGCGGGTGTAAAAAGATTCAAAAAGCCTGTCCAGCTGTTCTTTTTCCATACCACAGCCATTATCGGTCACTGTTAAAGAGTAGGTATTCTTCTTTTTCTTGATACTCAACGTTAGCTGGCCTTCATTTGGTACCATGGCCTCACTGGCATTGACGATAATATTAAGAATGGCAATTTGAAGTTTCTCCTCATCGGCATTGATGAAATAAGGGCCGCGGTACCTTTTGTGAACAGTGACCCCGGTGAGGTAAATACGGTCTTTGGCATGGCGCAGGGCTTTATTGGTGGTTCTTGCCAGGCAGCACTTTTTCATTTGGGGCTTGGAGTAATTTGATGCCGTTAAAAGATCGGTTACCAGGTTGTTTAGCGTGGAAGTACTCCTTTTTATGATATCGGTATAATTCTTTAGTTTCTTTTTGTGCGACTCCTGGTTCATCTTTTCAAGTATGTCTACAGACATGCTAATGCTGGCCAGCGGATTCCTTAACTCGTGGGCCAGGGTTCTTGCGATCTCTCCTTTAATAGATAATTTTTCAGCAGTTATGAGGGCTTGCTGGGTCATTTTTTGTGATTGCACATTGCGCAGCAACACGATGTATTCCACTACATTTCCTTTCTCGTTGCGCATAAATACTTTTCCTCTCGCATTGTAACACTCCCACTGTTTTTCGCTGGCTTTTAACCTGAATTCCACTTCGAGCAGGTCGTCATCGGCTCCCCGTAAGAGTCCGCTGTGAAAGCCAAGGGTTTTCTGCCGGTCCTGAGGATGAATGAGTGGCAGAATATCCAGTAGGGCCATGCCTTTTATTTTCTCGGCACTCATGCCTTCTTCGGCCGATATATCCCTGTTAATGTACCTCACCCTTTCAGAATAAAGGTCAAAAATCAAAATAACATCGGGCGAGGTCTCTACCAGCTGTTTTCTGAACCTGCTGTTTTCCCTTAATTTTTGTGACTTGGTTTTTTCCCGTGTAATATTTTCGAGAGAGCAGATGAGAAGCCCTTTTTGACGCCGCCCCGAAATTCGGAACCAGTTGTTTTTTCCATTGCGGTTGAGCTCAATCTCAAAGTCGGAAGATTCCCCGGTGAGCATGGTTTGTTTAAAGGCTTCAAAAACACCTTTTTCGGCAGCTCCCGGATTGTATTTCAGGAAATTTCGCCCTACCATCTGGTTTTGATTGTAGTAACGGTTAATGATCCTGTTTACCCGCACATAGGTGAAATCTACAATGTCATAATTCTCGCCAAAAAGGGGTTTCATAACAAAGATGCCCTGTTTTACGGTGTCAAAGACCATTTGAAGCAGTTCGTTGTTTTCCTCCAGCTCCCGGGTACGGCTTTTTATCTTTAGTTCAAGATCTTCATTTAGCCTTTGCAATTTTTCTTCGGCTTCTTTTCGAGGCGTGATATCTGAGAAAAGGCAGGCAACTTTTCGGCTTTTTGAGCTCCCTATGGGAAAAGCATATACATCAAACCAGCGGTGATGAGCAGTAGCGTAATCTTCAAAACGCAGGGGTTCACCCGTAGCAGCCACTTTTCCAAGAGTGTTAAACCAGTGGCTCTCGTGGTCGCGATAGAATTCTCTCATGGTTTTGCCCAGAGGATTCCTTGAATCTGTATGTTTTTCAAACGCGGGGTTAACTTCAACAAAAAGATAATCTACAAGATTCTTCTGGAGGTCTAATATCATTTCTACCACCCCAAATCCCTGGTCGAGTGAATTTACGAGCACACGATAGCGGTTCAGGCTTTCCTGCAGCAACTGTTCGGTTTCCAGCCCCACTTCTCTTCTTCCCTGCACCCTAGAAGTGTCAAGTGGTTTGGCAAGAGTAAGGATGAAATCCTCTTTGTTCTCTTTGAAACCATCATACCTGCGACTCGAAAAATGAAAACGCTTCCAGTGTCCAAACGGAGATTTGAAACGAAGTATTTCAGAATTTTCTTTGGCATCACTCGTGGTTTCTGTACTTCTTAACAATTGTAAAAACTGCGGATAATCTTCAGGATGGATTTTATCCCTGTAAAAGCTAACATTTTCTTCAAGGGCAGGAAGCCGGTCCCTGAAATACTGAAGAAACCTGTAGTTGACAGCCTTTATCGAAAAATCTTCCGCAGAACTGATGAACAAAAGAAATTCCTGGTTTTCATGTCCGTTAAAAGCATTGAACAGGCTGTGCATGGCACCAATAGGGATTTCATCGGGCATAAAGGTAGATTTTTGCATCTATGAAAATTTAGAGAGGGCAGTACTTTGTGCTGCTTCTTCAACAATACTGTTAGGGGGAGTAAAGTTAAAATTAGGATAATTTTTTGATACCTCAACCATCAGGGTACCAGATTTTTACCGAAAATATGTTACAGTTTGGCGGAAGCTGCATAGGCACTGACTTCCCTTCGGAAAAAAAAGTCCGATTTTTTTTAAAAAGTGCTAGTAAACCAGATAAATGGAGAAGAGGCAGCAGTCAGAATTCTGACAAAGAAGCTTTTAAAAACCTTTCTTGTGTAGGAGATATGTTTAAATATCCAAAATGCGGGAGCACCCGAAGAGAAATTTTCCTTCCCGTAGAATCTTACACTGCTTTAACTTTTTATTTGGAAGCCATTTGTTAAAATGAACCTTCAAAAACGCAGAAATCAGCAGCTATTTTTTCTTTTTCCTGTTGTAGTTTTTGTCCCCGCGGGTCTTGGGTTTCTTATATTTTTTCTTGATTTCCCTTCTGTAAGAGCCTCCCAGGTTCACCTTTTTGTTCTTCTCCTTCTTTTCGTGAAATGCAGGCCCAGGTTTATCTTCATCGGAAATTTTCCCCGGATTGTAAATTTCATTTGCTTTAGGCTGTTCCTCCGGGATGAGCTCTGTAGACACAGGAACTTCCTGGGGCAGCGGCTGAAGATTGATCTTTAAATCCATCAGGGATTCTATCTTTTCAAGATCATCTGTTTCTGAAGGAGTGGTGAAAAGTATGGCATGTCCTTCTTTCTCTGCCCTTCCGGTACGGCCTATGCGGTGTATGTAATTTTCGGGATATGCGGGGGTGTCAAAATTGATCACGTGGCTTACCTGCTCAATATCCAGACCCCGCGCCATAACGTCGGTAGCTACGAGTATGCGGCAAAATCCGTCCCCAAACTGCCTTATGCTCCTCAACCGGTAATTTTGTGTCTTGTTGGAGTGGATTACGGTACACTCTTCTGGAAAAAGGGGATCGAGGTTTTGAAAAAGGCGATCGGCAATTCTTTTATTTCCGGCAAAAATGAGCACCTTGTGAAAAGTTTCTTTATCGGCCAGGAGGTGTTTTAGAAGATTCACCTTGGTGTAAAAGTTCGGGACTTCAAATCCTTCCTGGTTGATATTTTCCAATGGGGCGCCACTGGCAGCTACCGATACTGTTTCGGGATTCTTGAAATTCTCCTGAATTAGTTTCTCAACATCGGCAGTCATGGTGGCCGAAAACATAATGTTTTGTCGGTTCCCGGGAATTAATTCCAAAATATTGGTAAGCTGAAACCTGAAACCCAAATCGAGCATCACGTCTACTTCATCAATCACCAGTTTCTGTATAGATTTTAACTGCAGGTCGCGGTTAATGGCGAGGTCGTAAAGCCTTCCCGGGGTAGTCACCAGGATGTCCAGCCCCTGGGCAACCAGCTGTTTTTGGGTGTTGATGTTGGTACCTCCGTAAATTCCAAGGATACGCGTGTTGATGTATTTTGTGAGCTTTTCAAGCTCTTCCACCACCTGCACCACCAGTTCGCGGGTGGGTACTAAAATGAGGATACGCGGGTTCTTTTGTTCAGAATATTTCAGGCTCTTTAAAAGAGGCAGGAGGTAAGCCAGGGTCTTTCCCGTACCGGTCTGTGCGATCCCCACCATATCCCTGCCCGAAAGGATCACCGGTAAAGATTGCTCCTGGATAGGAGTGGGGGTGGAGATATTTTGATCTTCTAGTGCATTTAAAAGCGGAGTGCTAAGCTTGAGGTCCTGAAAAGTCACGCAGTAAAATTTTAAGGTGGCAAAGTTAAACTTAAATTATTGAAAGCCTATGGGTTTTGTTTAAGCTAATGCCAGCTTTATTTCTTCCGCGCCTATTTTGTATTTTTGGCTACCAATTTTACTACTATGACAAAGATCCTGGCTTTTGCCGGCTCCAGCAGCCCAACATCAATCAACCATCAGTTAATTCTAAATGTCACCCGGCGGATTTCAGATCAGCAGGTGGAGCTGCTCCAACTGCACGAGCTCGAGTTTCCTGTGTACAGCATTGTGAGGGAAAAAGAAGGTTTCCCCGAAAACGTGAAAATCCTCTATAAAAAAATAGTTGAAGCCCCTGCTCTTATTATTGCGGTAAACGAGTATAACTCTAATGTTTCAGGATTTTTTAAGAATATTATTGACTGGCTTTCGCGTGTGGAAAAGAATTTTCTCGCCGGCAAAAAGATACTTTTAATGAGCACCTCGCCCGGAAAACGAGGGGGTGCTTCGGCTTTGGAATACTGTAAAAACCAGTTTCCAAGGTTTGGGGGAGAAGTGGTGGAGAGCTTTAGCCTGCCTCAGTTCTACGAGAATTTTGATTCTGAAAAAGGCCTGGTGGTCAACGAAGTTTTTGACCTTGGCATTATAGACGTGGTCACTTCTTTCTCGCAAAATATCAAAGAGGCACAGTGAGGATATCCAAAAAGGTCAAAATTAAAGAAGATTTTCCAGTAAAAAAGGCGCTCTTGCACTGGGCACGCCAGTTCAACGAAGTGGTGTGGCTCGATAGCAACCGGCATGAAGACAGCTATTCGAATTTTGAGGCCCTGCTTGCCGTAGATGCCTTTACGGCTATTCAAACCGATGCTTCGGAAGCTTTTGACAAGCTGAAAGAATACCAGGAAACTACTGCCGACTGGATTTTTGGGTATCTTACTTACGACCTCAAAAATGATGTGGAAGACCTGAAAAGTGAAAACCACGACGAACTCCTTTTTCCCGAATTGTTCTTTTTTCAGCCGAAGAAGCTCATCATCGTCAGGAAGAATGAGCTCGAACTGCATTACCTGGGGCTGGTTGATGATGAGCTGGAAGAAGACCTGGAGCATATCCTTCAAAAAAGGCATTTTCAGGAGGGAATTTTTCCGGAGCCGGAAATGGAGGTCAGGCTGAAGCCGCGCATCTCAAAAGATGAATATTTGCTGAAAGTTCAGGAAATGTTGGGACATATTCAGCGGGGAGATATCTATGAGGCCAATTTTTGTCAGGAATTCTATGCTGAAGCTGTAAAATTTGATCCTTTTCAGAAATTTTCAGCTTTAAATGCCATTTCTGAGCCCCCGTTTGCCGCTTTTTTGAAAAATCACGATCATTACCTGCTTTCTGCTTCCCCCGAAAGATACCTTCAGAAGAAAAACAGGCAGGTGATTTCCCAGCCTATAAAAGGAACTGCCCCCAGGGCCATTTTTGATGCCGAAAAAGATAAAGAACTGGCGCTTCGGCTTGAAAAAGATCCTAAAGAGCGCTCAGAAAATATCATGATTGTAGACCTGGTGCGAAATGACCTGTCAAAAACAGCAAAAAAGGGCAGCGTTGAGGTGACCGAACTTTGCGGGGTCTACAGCTTTTTGCAGGTGCATCAAATGATCTCTACCATAAAATCTCAATTAGATGAAGGCATTGCCGCGGTTGAGGTGCTGCGCAGCACTTTTCCCATGGGCAGTATGACGGGGGCGCCAAAGATCTCTGCCATGCAGGTCATTGAAGAGCTGGAAGAAACAAAACGTGGCCTCTACAGTGGTGCCGTGGGCTATTTTGAACCTTCGGGCGATTTCGATTTTAACGTGGTTATTCGCAGCATTTTGTATAATGCAGCTTCGGGATATGTGTCTTTTTCGGTTGGGAGTGCCATTACAGCGGCCTCAATTCCCGAAAATGAATACCGGGAATGCCTGGTAAAAGCCGCAGCCCTCAAAAAGGTGCTGGAGGAGCAGGAATAAAGGGAAATCTTCAGAAAAAAGAGCCCTGCAACCCGTGCAATTTGATATCTTTGAGCTTATGCTGTCAGCCTTTAAAAAACACCTGCAGGAGCTGTTTCCTAAAACTTTTAAACGTAGGGTCCTACTGGCCGTGAGCGGTGGGGTAGACAGTGTTGTGCTCGCCCATTTGTGCAAACAGGCAGGCCTGGAAATGGCCCTTGCCCACTGCAATTTTAACCTGAGAGGTGACGAGAGCGATGCCGATGAAGCTTTTGTCCTGGAACTGGCCGACGCCCTCGAAACCGAAGTCTTTATAGAGAGCTTTGAAACCGAAGCTTATGCGGCCGGGAAGAAAATCTCGGTACAAATGGCCGCGCGCGAGCTAAGGTATAACTGGTTTAAGGAGCTGCGCGAAACCCTGCAGTTTGACCATATTTTTACGGCCCATCACGCCAATGACAATCTTGAGACCGTGCTCATTAATTTTGTTAGGGGCACCGGTATTGAAGGTCTTACGGGAATTCCGCAGGTGAATGAGTTTGTCGTTCGGCCGTTACTGCCATTTTCGAGGGCGCACATTGAAAATTATGCCCGGGAACATCAACTGCAATGGCGGGAAGACAGCAGTAATGCTTCCACTAAATATTTCAGGAATAAAGTGAGGCTCGAAGTGATTCCCAAACTTCTGGAATTGAATCCGCAGTTGCTTGAAAGTTTTGAAAATACACGCCGTCACCTGCAGCAGAGTTCAAAGCTCATAGAAGATTATGTTTCGGTCATCTTTCCGAAAGTGGCAAAGCAGGAAGCCTACGGATATTCTTTCAAAGTCAAACTGCTAAGGACCCTGCCCAATCCCAAGGCGGTGATGTACGAACTTTTTAAAACTTTTGGCTTCACCGAATGGGACGATGTACATGGCCTGCTCACTGCGCAGCCGGGAAAAATCGTTTACTCCAAAACCCACAGGCTTATAAAAGACCGGGAAGATTTGCTGCTTACCCTGCTTCCGTCACAAGATGATAGGAAGTATACCATTAAAGAAGATGAAGAAGTTGTGATGCTGCCTATGGGGACTTTTCATTTTGAACTGGACGAAGAAGTTGAAAAAACCGAAGCCGGAACAATTTTTATTGACCGGGAAAAGTTGCAGTTTCCGCTGGTGGTAAGAAGGTGGCAGCAGGGCGATTATTTTTACCCGTTCGGGATGAAAGGGAAGAAAAAAATTAGCAAGTTTTTCAAAGATGAGAAGTTATCTTTGCCACAAAAGGAAAATTGCTGGCTGCTGTGTTCGGGGCAGGATATTGTTTGGGTTATAAATTACCGTGCCGATGCCCGCTTTGCCGTTGGAGACAGTACCCGGGAAATTTTGAGATTAAGTTACACACCATGAGATCACCCCTATTTTTAATCGTTTTCTTTTTAGTTTTTTTTAATGCCCAGGCCCAGATATTTGACCCCAATAACCTGGGGCAGGGAATGGAAGACCCCATAGAATGGGAGGCCAGCCTGGAGCAGGAGAACGACTCTGTATATCAGCTCGTGTTTAAGGCATTTTTGGAACCCGGCTGGCATTTGTATTCCCAGGAAGAAGTGAAGATTGACATTGCGCCCATCCCTACAGCTTTTACTTTTTCTGAGGCTCCCGAAAAATATGAACTGGTGGGGCCTACCGTTGAGCCTGATGTTCCGGCACTCTACGATGCAGTTTTTGAAGCCGATATCACCTATTTTGAAAAGGAAGCAGTCTTTAAGCAGAAGATCAGGGTGCTTGATGCCACTGAACTGCTGATCACTGCGGAAGTTTATTTTTCTGTTTGTGACGATGAGAAATGCCTGCCGCCCGAAACAGAACGCTTCAGCTTCAATATTGGAGAAAATCGGGTAGAGGAAGGTTTTACAGACCTCGAGGTCTCAGATAAAGATCAGCGGCTTACCGAAGCCCTGAATATTGATGTAAAAGGAGTGGGCGGAGTCGATATTGCCGATGAAAAAGAGCATAATTACACCACCATTTTCTTCCTTGGTTTCATTGGCGGACTCATCGCCCTGCTCACGCCCTGTGTGTTCCCAATGATTCCCCTGACCGTTTCCTTTTTTACCAAAGGTGCGAAAACACGCAGAAAAGGCCTGGTAAATGCCATCATGTACGGGGTATTCATATTCCTGATCTACCTTTTGCTCAGTTTGCCGTTCCACCTGCTGGATTCGCTAGATCCCGGGATCCTCAACAATATTTCTACCAATACCACATTGAATATTATCTTCTTCGTGATCTTTATCTTCTTCGCCTTTTCGTTTTTTGGATATTACGAGATCACGCTGCCCAGTTCCTGGAGCAATAAAATGGACGACAAGGCTTCCAGCTTTGGAGGGGTTATAGGCGTTTTCTTTATGGCGCTAACCCTCGCCCTGGTTTCTTTCTCGTGTACAGGGCCTATTTTAGGGTCTCTGCTGGGAAGTTCCCTTACTACCGATGGGGGTGCAACCCAGCTGTCTTTTGGGATGGGAGGTTTTGGCCTGGCCCTTGCGCTTCCGTTTGCCTTGTTTGCACTTTTTCCCAACTGGCTCAATTCACTGCCAAAAAGCGGCGGCTGGCTCAATTCGGTAAAAGTTGTGCTTGGGTTCATCGAACTGGCATTGGCATTTAAGTTCCTTTCCAACGCCGATCTTGTGCAGCACTGGGGGCTCCTAAAAAGGGAAATTTTCATTGGCATCTGGATCGTAGTAGGCCTCGGCCTCCTGCTGTACTTGTTCGGGCTGCTGCGTTTTCCTCATGATGGGCCAAAAACGAAACTGGGTAAAGGGAGATTGCTGCTGGGTATCGCCACCCTGGTTTTTGTGGTTTACCTCGTGCCGGGCCTCACCAACACGCCTGCAGCCAACCTTAAACTTCTAAGTGGTTTCCCGCCACCTTTGTTTTACAGTATCTATGAAAAAGAAACAGACGGGCCTTTAGGTCTTAAGGCGTATAAAGATTTTGAGGAAGGCGTTGTGGCAGCAAAAGCTGAAAATAAACCCATTCTTCTCGATTTTACCGGCTGGGCCTGTGTGAACTGCCGAAAAATGGAAGAGCAGGTGTGGAGTGACCCTGAAGTTTTTGACCTCATGCAGGATGAATTTGTGCTCATCTCCCTTTATGTAGACGACCGCAAAGAGCTGCCCGAAGATCAGAAGTTCAATTACCAGAAACCTACCGGCGGTATAAAGGAGATAAAAACCATTGGAGACAAATGGGCCACTTTTCAAACCCTTAACTTCCGGAATAACTCCCAGCCGTTTTACGTTCTGCTAGACCACAACATGAATATGCTCAACCAGCCGGTTGGTTATACGCCCGATTCAGAAGAGTTTGCGGCCTGGCTCAGGCAGGGAGTAGAAGAATTTAACGCCCGGTAAGTTCATTGGCAGCCGGGTTTTGACAGGAATTTCTATCTTTAGGGACTTCAAAACTAAGCTTACAGATGAGATTTATTAAAATTTATTTCCTGCCGGTGCTGTTTGTGCTGCTTGGCAGCCGTGCATTTGCACAAAGCGCGACCAACTATGAGGTTAAAGACCACTACACCAAGCAGGAGGTGGTTATTCCCATGCGGGATGGCACAAAGCTTCATACCACCATCTTTTCGCCTAAAGATACTTCTAAAGAATATCCAATTCTCATCACCCGTACTCCTTATAGTTCGAGGCCATACGGCCAAGGGCAGTTTCGTTCGCAGCTGGGGCCCAATGAATATTTGATGAAACAGGGGAACATCTTTGTGTACCAGGATGTGCGCGGAAGGTGGATGAGCGAAGGGGTTTACGATAATATGCGGGCTTTTATTCCGAAGAAAAAAGGAAAACAGTTCGATGAGGCCAGCGATACTTATGACACTGTAGAATGGCTGGTGAAGAATGTAAAGAACAACAATGGCCGTGTTGGCCTCTGGGGTATTTCCTATCCCGGTTTTTACGCTACTTATTCCCTTCTGGCCAATCACCCGGCAATTAAAGCGGTTTCCCCGCAGGCATCCATCGGGGATTTCTTCTTCGATGATTTTCACCACAACGGCGCCTATATGTTGAGCTACTGGAGGGCTACTGCTGTTTTTGGCTATGAAAAAAGTACGCCCAGCGATACTGCCTGGTATTCTTTCCCGGAGCTCAATACCAAAGATCAATACCAGTTCTTCCTCGATGCGGGGCCTCTCAAAAACCTCGATAAATACTACGGAGAAGACAATGTTTTCTGGCAACAGCTCAAGGAACATCCAAATTATGATGAGTTCTGGCAAAAACGCGGAATTATTCAGCATTTAAACAATATTAAACCTGCGGTAATGGTTGTGGGCGGCTTATTTGATGCTGAAGACCTTTACGGCCCCTTCAATATTTACAAGACCATAGAGAAGAACAGCGATACCTACAACATGCTCGTGATGGGTCCCTGGAGCCATGGCGATTGGGCCCGCAAAAAGGAGCGGCAGGCTATCGGGAATGTGTATTTTGGAGATAATATTTCTGAAAATTACCAGAAAGAAGTGGAGACCATCTTCTTTAACCACTTTTTGAAAGGAGACCCAGATGAACCGCTCGCGCTTCCTGAAGCTTACATGTTCGATACTGGCTTAATGCAATGGAAAACTTACGAAGCCTGGCCCCCAAAAATGGCAAAAAAGAAAGCCTTTTATCTTGGTGATAATCAGCAGCTAATTGCAGGGCCTGCAGCTGCTCCTGCTGTTAGCACTGGTGCCGAAACATTCATTAGCGACCCGGCGAAACCTGTGCCTTATTCTGAAGATATCAAAATGGTTTTCACCCCGCGAAAGTACATGACCGACGATCAAAGGTTTGCAGCACGCCGCCCCGATGTCCTGGTGTATGAAACTGAAGTTTTAGAGGAAGATCTCACTTTGGCCGGAGAAGTGCTGGCAAAATTGCAGGTGGCAACCACCGGTACGGCGGCCGACTGGGTGGTGAAGCTAGTTGACGTTTTTCCACCAGATGCCGAAGATTTTGAAGAAACACAGGATTATCTCTCGATGAGCAATTATCACATGATGGTGCGCAGCGAAGTTATAAGGGGCAGGTTCAGGAACAGTTTTTCGAATCCCGAACCTTTTGAACCCAACCAGAAGACTGAAGTAAATCTTCAGCTTCAGGATGTGCACCACACCTTCAAAAAAGGCCACAAGCTGCAAATACAGGTGCAAAGCACGTGGTTCCCGTTAATTGACAGGAATCCGCAGACTTACGTCGACAATATTTTTGAAGCCGAAGAAGAAGATTTCCAGAAACAGGAACACAAGGTCTTCCACGATTCACAAATCATATTTTCAATACTCGAATAGCTTTAAGAGGTGTTAAAAATGACATTTTTAACACCTCTTTTTCTTTCTACCTGCCGCTGCGCGATTGCAGTTAATTTCTTACTTTCAACATTCGTTTTTTAGCATAAAATTATAGCGCTTATGAGAATCAAAAGCTTCAAAATACTACTTTCCCTGCTTATCTTCACCGGTTTTTCTGCCTGCAGGAATACTTCAGGAGAAGCAGAGGTCACTTCGGAAGAAATTCAGCAGGAAACAGCACAGCTAAATGCCTTTTTTGAAGAGGAATTTCAGAAAGACCTTGCAGATTCACCCATGCTGCAAACCCGCCTGGGAATAAAAACAAATTATGACGCCTGGGACGATTTTTCGCACCTGCGCTATGCCGAAGATCTCAAAAAGGCCAAAAAAAGACTTGCCTTTCTTGAAGATGAAATAAATCCTGAAGCTCTTGAAGGACAGGCGGCTCTTAGCTATAAACTCTACCGCCAACAGCTTGAAAACGAAATTGAAGATTACGATTATAGGCTTTACAACTACCCCGTGAACCAAATGTTTGGGGTTCATGCGCAGTTGCCGGCATTTTTGATCAATATGCACAAGATCGATTCGGTGAGCGATGCCAGAGCCTATATCGCGAGGCTTAACAAATTTCCTTCAGTAATGGAAGACGTGATAAAAGGGCTGGAGCTGCGGGAAATGAACCAGATCATGCCGCCGGCCTTCGTGTTTGCCCACACGGTTGAGGCTTCACAAAACCTCCTGAAAGGACGCCCTTTTGAGAAATCGGCTGAAGCAAGTACACTTTTGGAAGATTTTAGGAGTAAAGTAGAAAGGCTGGAGGTTTCAGAAAGCCAGAAAGATGAGCTGATTCTGAAGGCGCAGCAGGCACTGCTCACTTCGGTGAAACCGGCTTACGAGAATCTTATCGCAAAGCTGAAGGACCAGCAACAACGCGCCACAGCCGATCACGGGGCCTGGAAATTTCCGAAGGGAAAAGCCTTTTATGAAAATGCTTTGAAGAGAACTACCACTACCAATTTATCTGCTGAAGAGATCCATGAAATTGGCCTTAGCGAAGTGGCGCGTATTCATAAGGAAATGGAAGATATTATGAAGCAGGTGGGCTTTGACGGCAGCCTGAAAGATTTTTTCCAGTTTATGCGCGAAGACGAGCAGTTTTACTATGAAAATTCAGAAGAAGGCAGGCAGCAGTATTTAACTGAAGCCAAAGCTGTCATAAACAGGATGAAGGCCCGTCTCGATGAGCTCTTTTTGACCCAACCCGAGGCTGATATTGTGGTGAAGGCTGTTGAGCCTTTTAGGGAGAAAAGTGCCGGGAAGGCATTTTACCAGCAGCCGGCAATAGACGGTTCCCGCCCCGGTACCTATTACGCCAATCTATACGACATGGAGGCAATGCCCACCTACCAGATGGAAGCGCTGGCCTTTCATGAAGGAATTCCCGGTCACCACATGCAGCTGGCCATAGCGCAGGAACTTGACAGCCTGCCCATGTTCAGGAAAATAGGCGGGTATGGAGCTTATATTGAAGGCTGGGGCCTTTACAGCGAACTGGTGCCGAAAGAAATAGGTTTCTATGAAGATCCTTATTCCGATTTTGGAAGGCTGGCTATGGAACTTTGGCGTTCCATTAGGCTGGTGGTAGACACCGGGATCCACTCCAAAAAATGGACGAGAGATGAGGCGATAGACTATTACGTGGAGAACTCCCCCAATGCCGAAAGCGACGCGGTGAAGATGGTAGAACGGCATATTGTAATGCCGGGACAGGCCACTGCCTATAAAATTGGAATGAACAAGATCCTGGAACTTCGGGAATATGCAAAAAAAGAGTTGGGGGATGAATTTAATATTCGGGAGTTTCATGATGTGGTTCTCACTAACGGGTCTGTCCCGCTCAACATACTTGAAGAACTGGTTGTAGAATGGGTTAAAAATAAACAAGCTTGAAAACAAAAGACACAGCAGTAGAGTTAACACTTATAAAACTTAAAAATCAGCAGGGGACTGAACTGGGAATCCTCAATTTTGGGGCGACTATTTTCAGTTTAACAATTAAAGGCATCAACGTAGTTGTGGGGCCATCGCAGCCTGAAGATTACCTTACCGGGATCTACCACGAGCGTGGAAAATTCTTTGGTGCCTCGGTGGGCCGTTATGCCGGCCGAATTTCAAAAGGCCAGTTCTCCCTCAATGGGGAAATGTACAAACTTTTTGAGAAAAACGGTGTACATCTTCACGGGGGCAAGCACGGATTTTCATACAAGTTCTGGAAATTCATAGAGCAGGTAGAAGGACAGGACCCATACGTGCTGCTTGAATATATTTCACCCGATGGGGAAGAAGGGTATCCCGGAAACCTCACTGTGCAGGTAAAATATACACTTACTGAAGACAATGAAGTGAAGGTTGACTACCGTGCCCAAACCGATAAAGAGACCGTAGTGAATCTCACCAACCACGCATATTTCAACCTGAATGGTCGCGGCGATGTGAACGGGCACAGGCTTCAGCTTCCTGCAGATTCCTTCCTGGAGTCAGATGCTCACCTGGTGCCAACTGGGAATTTGACCGAGGTGACAGGTACAGAGTTTGATTTCAGAGAATCGTCTTTAATAGGTGAAGTGCCGCTAGATACCGTTTTTACACTAAACGGGAGTGGAAAGAACATTACATTAGAGGGAGATAAATCGGGTCTTAAGCTGGAGGTGGAAACCAACCAGCCGGCAGTAGTGGTATATGTTCCCGAAGATTTACCTGCAGACTGGGAGTATGCAACCAAAGTTGGGGCAGAACGTGCGGCAGTATGTCTTGAGACGCAAAAATTTCCTGATGCGCCTCATCATGAGCATTTTCCGGATGTTAGATTGCGAAAGGGAGAAATTTACGAAAATAAGACTACATGGAGGTTTACCGCCGGTTCAAAATTTTAACTGTAAAACTTACCTTTATTCTGGTTAAACTCTTATATTTAACAAAATTTTAGTAGGTAGGTTTGCCTGTGCGAACTGCCTGTAAGCATTAATTCTCCTTAATTTTTTTCTTATGGAATTCGCTTTACTCGATAAGCTGATTTTTGCCGCTTACGCGTTGATGATCATTGGAATTGGCCTTTGGGTCTCCCGTGGCAAGGGAAATACTTCAGAAGATTACTTCCTGGCCAGTAAATCTTTGCCCTGGTGGGCGATTGGTACCTCGCTTATTGCGGCTAATATTTCCGCAGAACAGTTTATAGGAATGTCGGGTTCCGGTTTTGCGATTGGGCTTGCCATTGCGTCTTATGAATGGATGGCGGCTATTACCCTTATCATTGTGGGAAAATATTTTCTTCCCATTTTTATTGAAAAAGGGCTGTACACCATTCCAGAATTTATAGAGGTAAGGTACAGCACAAATTTAAAAACCATACTTGCGGTCTTCTGGATCGCCCTGTTTATATTCGTTAACCTTACATCGGTACTTTACCTGGGTGCCACAGCTTTAGATACCATTGTAGGTTCTGGAGACGGTTCTATCTTCCTGTATTCAATTATTGGGCTTGCGCTTTTTGCCGCTGCATATTCTTTGTATGGCGGGCTTGCCGCCGTTGCCTGGACCGATGTTGTGCAGGTGGTTCTTCTCATTTTGGGAGGGTTGATCACCACCTACATAGGCCTGTCACACGTGTCTGAAGACGGCGGAATTATCTCCGGAATTGTTAGCGTGTACGAGCAGGTTCCCGAAAAATTCTCTATGATCCTTGAAAAAGGAGAGATTATTACCCCCGGCGGAAAAGATGCCTGGTGGGATCTTCCGGGACTGGCCGTTCTGCTTGGCGGGATGTGGGTGGCAAACCTCTATTACTGGGGCTTTAACCAGTACATTATTCAAAGGACCCTTGCAGCAAAAAGCTTGCGGGAGTCTCAAAAAGGGATTATTCTCGCAGGGTTCCTTAAACTTTTAATCCCGTTGATCGTAGTGGTGCCGGGAATCATCGCTTACGTGATGAACACAGGGCCGGGCGGCGCTTTTGGACCTGAATACACCGATCCTTCTTTTATTGCTGAAGGCGGCAGGATCATCAATGACAATGCTTTCCCATGGCTTATAAAAGAATTTGTACCTGTGGGGTTAAAAGGCCTTGTGCTGGCAGCTCTTGCGGCGGCCATCGTTTCTTCGATCGCCTCTATGCTGAATTCAACCGCAACCATCTTTACAATGGACATCTATAAGCCGTACATCCAGAAAGGAGCTTCTGAAAAGCGCCTTGTGACCGTGGGAAGGCTTTCGGCTACTCTAGCCCTAATCATCGCAGTGATTCTTGCACCCCAGCTAAGAAGCCTGGGGCAGGTCTTCCAGTACATCCAGGAGTACACAGGGGTAGTGAGCCCGGGGATCCTGGCCGTGTTCATGCTGGGCTTGTTTTGGAAAAAAACGACCAACAATGCGGCTATTTTTGGGGTACTGGCCTCTATACCTATCGCCCTCTATTTTAAAGTAGGCCCTTCAGGCTGGATTGACAGTCCGTTTTTTGTAGAACTGCCGTTCATGCACCAGATGTTTATCACCTGGATACTTACCATGGCTATTATGGTGGCCTTAAGCTATTACGAAAATAAGGGTGCAACCCATCCAAAGGCGATCATCATTACAAAAAAACTCTTTAAAACCGGACCAGCTTTTAATATTGGTGCCTTTGCGATCTTATTGATCGTGACCATGCTATACGCTATTTTCTGGTAGGTTTCTTCGGAAATTATAATAAAAAAGACCGTCAATTGACGGTCTTTTTTTGTAAAAAGTTGTAGCTGATAATTTTAGGTCATGAGCACATAAGTAGTTTTTAAGGTTTATTATCAAAATCAGTTAAGACTAATTCGTCCCCGGCTGTGATGATCTGGTTATAAAAAACATCCTGTCCGGTTTTTCAATATTATAGTAGAATTTTTAAGTGGTAGTGTTTTAAGGAGGAGCTATAAAGGAGGGGTGTGATTAACTCTTACCTTCGGAATATTTATTCCTCAGGAAAAATTGAGCAGGCCCTGCAGGAGAGGGTACAATTTATGTGGCTTAGCAGACAAAAAAACCGACCACAATACCATCAATGGCTCTAGGGGCAAAAGATTAAAAAATATTTAAACCCAAATAAAAAAACACTCTTTTAAATATCTACGAAAAAAAGGCTGTTTAAAAATACTTTTTAAACAGCCTTTCCTTAAACCTTACTTAAACTTTCCCTGTTGATAATCGGTGTAGGCCTGGTCAATTTCTTCGAGTGTGTTCATCACGAAAGGACCCTGGGCTACTACGGGTTCGTTAAAAGGTTTTGCGTGACCAAACAAGACAATACTTTCTGCCAGGGCTTCCATGCGCAGGTTTTCATCGTCATTATTAAATTCTACGAGATGAAGGGACTGGATGATCTCTCCGTTAATCTTTATTTCTCCCTTTATCACATAACAAAGAATATTGTGCTCTGCCGGCACCCGGGTATTAAAAACACCTTCGGGCTCAAAGAAAAGGGTACTTAGGTGTATCTCCGTGGGCGTATCAAAAGGCCCTTTGGTACCGTATAAATCCCCTGAAATTACCTGGGCTTTTACTTTTTTGTCTTCGGAAAATGTCACCGGAATTTCCCCTTTTTGAAGCCCCTTGTAAGTTGGTGGTGTCATTTTTAACTTCGCCGGTAAATTCACCCACAGCTGAAGGATCTCTAACGGCCCACCTTGCTTTTTGAATTTTTCCGAAGAAACTTCGGCGTGAATAAGACCTTTCCCGGCAGTCATCCATTGTACGCCGCCACTTTCAATGACACTGTTGTTTCCGCCTGAATCTTTATGGGCAATGTCGCCATCAAGGATAAATGTGACTGTTTCCATCCCCCGATGCGGGTGCGGACCAAACGGCAGGCCATTGTTTCCCGGGGAATACCGTTGTGGCCCGTGATGGTTGAGAAAGAGAAAAGGATCAATCATCCGCAGAGACCGCGTGGGCATAGGCGAATAGGTGATGAGATCGGCAATGGGCCAGTACTCTGCTTTATATGTTCTTTTAATGGTCCTCATATTTCAATAGTCAGTAGTCAATAGTCAATAGTCAGTAGCCAGTAGTCAATAGTTGATAGTCAAATATTCAATAATCCATATTCATTATTCAATTTCTTACTCTTTATTCCTTACATAAATGAGTTTATATTTTCCACGGCCCTGGTTTTCCCTAGATTCAATTTCAAATTTGTCTATGGAACTTATCATGGGTGTTAACTTTTGAAATCCGTAATTACGGGAGTCAAAATTAGGTTGCTTCTTTTGCAGCAGGCTTCCTACATCTCCCAGGAAAGCCCAGCCGTCATCATCGGCAACGTCAGAGATCGTGGAAGCTATTAATTTGATGACCTTATTGGTGATCTTGTCGTAATCACTCTTCTTAGTCTCTTTCTCCTTACTCGATTCCTTCGTCTGGTTTTTCAGGATTTCAATATAAATAAACCGGTCGCAGGCAACGATAAAAGGATCGGGGGTCTTTTTCTCTCCAATGCCAATCACGTTCATTCCGGCTTCTCTAAGGCGGGTGGCGAGTCTTGTGAAATCGCTGTCACTGGAAACCAGGCAAAATCCGTCAACCTTTTGTGAATAGAGGATATCCATGGCATCAATGATCATGGCAGAATCGGTAGCATTTTTGCCCTGGGTGTAGCCGTATTGCTGTATGGGTGTAACGGCATTTTCGAGCAGTACATTCTTCCATTTTGCCAGGTGTGGCTTGGTCCAGTCGCCGTAGATCCTTTTTATAGTAGGGTTGCCGTACTTGGCAATCTCTTCCATCATTTCTTTTACATAGGCCGAAGGAATATTGTCACCGTCTATTAATACCGCTAATCTTGTATCCATTAAAAATTTAAATTTCCTGATTATCCCATAAAGATAGGGAAATGATGCCGACACAAATGAGAAGCAGCGGGGATTAAGTTTTTTTTAGGAAGACCGGTCAGACTGAAGAGGAAAATAGCTGCCAAAAATGGCATTTTTAAGAATGCTCTGTGTCGTGAGGTTCTATGTGGATCAGGATATCGGCTAGTTCCGGGATCTCCCTTTGCAGCCTGTCTTTTAAATTATGGGCAATTTCGTGACCTTCGTTGACCGTAAGTTCACCGTCTACAATAACATGCAGGTCTACATGATAAGTCATTCCGGTTTTGCGTACAAAGCATTTTTCAGTTTCAATCACGCCTTTTTCCTTTTTTGAGACCTCGCGAATTTCATCCACCAGGTCGTCATAAAGGTGTTCATCCATAATTTCACCAAGGGCTGGTCTTAAAATAAGGTAAGCGTTGTAGAGTATAAAGCCCGAAGCAGAAAGTGCCGCCCAGTCATCGGCTGTTTCGTATCCTTTTCCCATAAAGAGGGCAATGGCAATACCAATAAAAGCCATGAGGGAGGTGATGGCGTCGCTGCGATGGTGCCAGGCATCGGCCTTGAGCGAGCTGCTGTTGGTCTCTTCCCCTTTTTTATTGATAAACCTGTAAAAGATCTCTTTGGTAAGTATAATTGCCGTTAACACTACCAGCGTGTAGGGTTTGGGCACTTTATGAGGAGTTTGAATGTTCTCAATGCTTTCCATCACAATTACGGTAGCCGAAACTACTAAAAACCCTACCACGGCAAAGGTGATAAGCGGCTCCACCCGTCCATGCCCGTAGGGGTGGTTCTCATCGGCCGGCCGGGCCGAATATTTTAATCCAAAAAGTACCAGCAGGCTCGAAAACACATCGGTGGTAGATTCTATGGCATCGGCAATAAGGGCGTACGAATTCCCAAAAACACCGGTGATGCCTTTGATGATGGCCAGCGCGGCATTGCCGGCAATGCTGTAGTAAGAGGCTTTTATGGCCTGCCGGTGGGAATCGGTATTCATAATTTTTTGAAACTAAAGAGGCTTCCTTAAAAGCTCTAATGCTATCTTTCTAAATTATTTCTGAATCTTTTTGCTTCTGAAAATCAGTTTGTAAGATCCTGAAAAATACCTTCAGAATGACATTTTTGACAACTTTTAAGACAGCCTCGTTTCTGTCTTCCTGAAATATTCAGGAGTGGTATAAATTTAAAAGATTCTGAAATTACTTCAGAATATATTTGCTAACTGCGGGAGTGCCTCTAATTTACGCCTCCTCTTCAGTTGTTTCTTCCATGGTGTGGTACACATGCTGTACATCATCATCTTCTTCCAGCTTTTCAAGAAGTTTCTCCACATCGGCGGCTTCTTCGGGAGATAGCGGTTTTGTTACCTGCGGAATATACTCAAAGCCGGAGGAGATGATCTCGATATCCCTGCTTTCGAGTTCCTTCTGAAGGGCTCCAAATGCTTCAAAAGGCGCATAGATGATGATACCGTCTTCATCTTCAAAAACTTCTTCGGCACCAAAATCTATCAGTTCCAGTTCAAGTTCTTCGGCATCAAGGTTATCTTTGGCGATGCGGAAATTACAGGTGTGGTCAAACATAAATTCTACCGAGCCCGAAGTTCCCAGGTTCCCGTCGCATTTATTGAAGTACGAACGCACATTGGCAACCGTGCGGTTATTATTGTCTGTAGCAGTTTCTACCAGCACGGCAATACCGTGTGGCGCATAACCTTCAAAAAGTACGATTTTGTAGTCGCCCTGGCTTTTATCGGAAGCGCGTTTTATGGCCCGCTCAATATTGTCTTTGGGCATGTTAACACTCTTGGCATTCTGGATCACCGCCCGCAACCTGGAGTTGGTATCGGGATCGGGGCCACCTTCTTTTACAGCCATTACTATGTCTTTCCCAATGCGGGTGAAAGCCTTGGCCATAGCAGACCACCGCTTCATTTTACGCGCTTTCCTGAATTCAAATGCTCTTCCCATTTTAATATATTAATTGAGGGGTAAAAATAGGAAAAAACATCAAGCTCCTAAAAAAGATTATCCGCCTGTACCTATAATATCTTCAATGCTTCGGGCGAGTTTAAAATCTTTCTGGGTCACCCCGCCGGCATCGTGTGTAGAGAGCGAAATTTGAAGTTCGTTGTAGACGTTTGTCCAGTTGGGGTGATGCTGCTGGGCTTCGGCTTCAAAAGCAATCCTAACCATCACCGAGAATGCTTCTTTAAAGTTCTCGAACTGAAAGCTGGTGTGAATGGCATCATCTTTATACTCCCAGCCTTCCAGCTCTTCAAGCTTTGATCTGATCTCATTGTCATCTAAAATCTGCATAATTCCTGAATTTTAATTGTTTAAAGTTAAACAAGCTCGGCGCGCAGAAAGATGAATTAGTAGAATATTAACAGCTAGGAAACCAAAGTACTGGCCACCACTTCCTGGATCGAGATCTGCAGGTTCTTTGGCAGCAGGTTGTCTTTGGGGATTACGGCAAGAAACCGGTCAAAGTTTGAATCGTAGACGTTTTTAAGCAAAGGCTTTTTTTCTCCCAGGGTTTCACAGATCTCGGCCACAAGGTCGTTGTGGTGAATAAGGTCGTTGCTGCCCAAATGGAACACCCCCTGTTTGTTCCGGTTTATGATGTAGTGCAGCTGCTGGGTCACTTTTGTATCAAAAGTGGCGTTTACCACCACGTTTGAGAAAACTTCAATGGCTTCGTGCTCCTGCAGCTGCCTTTTTATCTCGGCAATACGTGGCGAACTGGCTCCAAAGACCATAGGCAAACGCGCAATGACATATTTGTGGTTTGGCAGTCGCAGGAGCGCATTTTCGATCTTTATTTTAAACCTTCCGTAGACACTTTGAGACAGGGTTTTGTCGTATTCGTAAGACGGGTAATTGGTGAAAGCATCAAAGACATTGGCCGAAGACAGAAAAATAAGCTTTGAGTTCTTGGTTTTCAACAAGTAGTCTATGATCTCAAAGTGGGTGTGTACCTGGGCCAGAAAGTTTCCGCGCAGGGCAGAGACTATAACATTAGGCCGCAGGTTCTCCAGGAGAATGCCTATACTTTCCCGCTCCAGGTCAAACTGGTGAAACTTCTGGTTCTTTTCAAAAAACGTATTTTCGGTACGGTAGGTGGCGTGCGTATCAAAATAGGGGTAAAGCTCTTTATACAGGGCATTCCCTATAAAGCCGCTTCCCCCTAAGATCAAAATTTTCTTCAAAAACTATCCTTTATAAAATGGCATTTTTACCACTGTGGCAGGAAGAGCTTTTTTGCGAATCTGAATATTAATTTTACTTCCCGGCGTGGCATACTCGGTGGGAACATATCCCATTCCAATTCCCTTTTCAAGAGACGGCGACATAGTTCCCGAAGTTACATTGCCAATAACCTTGCCACTCTCATCTACAATCTCGTAACCCTGGCGCGGAATTCCGCGTTCATTAAGCTCAAAGCCCACCAGTTTACGCGTTGGCCCATTCTCTTTTTGTTCCTTAAGGGCTTCAGAGTTAACAAAGTTTTTGGTGAATTTGGTGATCCAGCCCAACCCGGCTTCAATTGGGGAGGTAGTATCATCAATGTCATTTCCGTAGAGACAAAAGCCCATTTCGAGGCGCAGAGTATCTCTGGCAGCAAGGCCTATGGGTTTAATCCCGTAACCGGCTCCTGCTTCAAAAACGCGGTCCCAAACGCGCTGGGCATCATCGTTTTTTACATATATCTCGAAACCGCCACTGCCGGTATAGCCGGTGGCCGAGATGATCACATTTTCGGCTCCTGCAAAAGCTGCCACCTGAAACGTGTAGAATTTTATTGCTGAAAGATCTACATTGGTGAGAGACTGCATGGCTTCGGCGGCTTTTGGCCCCTGTATGGCGAGCAGTGAATACTCATCTGAAAGATCGCGCATGGTAGCGTCCATCGTGTTGTGCTGGGAAATCCAGTTCCAGTCTTTTTCGATATTGGAAGCATTAACCACAAGAAGGTATTTCTCTTCGTTAAAGCGATAAATAATAAGATCGTCTACAATTCCGCCATCGGAATTGGGCATGCAGCTGTACTGGGCCTTGCCGTCGGTAAGTTTTGCAGCGTCGTTAGACCCAATTTTCTGGATCAAGGCCAGGGCGTTCTCTCCCGTGATAAGGAACTCGCCCATGTGCGAAACGTCAAATACACCTACCGCTTTTCTCACGGTCTCGTGTTCAATATTTACACCTTCATAGGAAACAGGCATGTTGTAGCCCGCAAAGGGAACCATTTTGGCTCCAAGTTCTATATGAGTAGAGGTAAGTGCTGTATTCTTCATTTAAAATTTATTTTCCGCAAATTTATTAAATTCAGTAAGGATAGGGCGGTTAATGCGGAAATTTTCAATAGAAATAGATAAGGCAAAGGCTGGGGCCAAAGGAAATTTTATATTTGTGTAACTTTTTCAAAAAAGCAATTCATGAAGATCCTTAGTGCCAAACAAATAAAGCAGGCCGATAAACTGACTATTGAAAAGCAGGGGATTTCTTCCACCGAATTAATGGAAAGAGCCGCCACGCTTGTCTTTGACGAGATCCATAAACGCCTGCAGGCTGCGCCAATTCCCGTTAAAATTTTCTGCGGAATTGGGAACAATGGAGGGGACGGGCTTGTGGTGGGGCGGCAGTTGATAGAAGCGGGCTACGATGTCACTATATATATTGTAAACTACAGCGATCAACGCTCGCCGGATTTTCTCGTGAATTACGATCGGGTAAAAAACCTCTCGAAAAACTGGCCTGTTCTTCTCAAAGCTGATGACGACCTTCCCCAAATAAAATACGGCGATTTTGTTGTCGATGCCATCTTTGGGGTGGGCTTGAATCGGCCGCTGCCAGGCTGGGTCGCAGGGCTGGTAAAGCACATTAATGCTTCGGGGGCTTTTATGCTGGCCATAGATATGCCCTCGGGCCTTATGGCCGATGCCGCGGTAGAAAATATGGAATCGGTCATTAGGGCCAGTTACACAATTAGCTTTCAGGTGTCAAAAATGGCATTTTACCTGCCCGGTACAGCGCCTTTTGTTGGCGACCTTCAAATTCTGGATATAGGCCTTGATCCCGAATTTATAAAAGATGCCCCCGCAGCAGCCGAATTGATTGGGAAAGCCGAAGCACGTGCCCTTTACAAGCCACGCCAAAGGTTCACCCACAAAGGGACATATGGCCATGCGCTTATTATTGGCGGGAGTTATGGTAAAATTGGCAGTGTTTGCCTCACGGCCACCGCCGCACTGCGTGCAGGTGCAGGCCTGGTCACTGTATATGCGCCAAAATGCGGCTATGATATCCTGCAAACCGCACTTCCCGAAGCCATGGTGATCACCGATCCGCATAACGAGATCCTCACCAACATCGAACTTGACCTTGATCCCGATGTGATAGCATTTGGTGTGGGAGTGGGCACAAAAGAAGAAACTGTTGAAGCTTTTGAACAACTGCTGAAGAAGTACAAAAAGCCGATGGTCATAGATGCCGACGGACTTAATATATTTTCCAAAAATGGCGATTTACTCGAGCTTTTACCCGAAGGCAGTATCTTAACGCCTCATCCCAAAGAACTGGAAAGACTTATTGGCCCCTGGAAAGATGATTTTGAAAAACTCGACAATGCCAGGGCTTTCACCAAAAAACATAAAATAATCCTGCTTATAAAAGGAACCTATACCTTTACAATAACTCCAAATGACCTTTTTATCAATACTACCGGCAACCAGGGTATGGCCACTGCCGGTAGCGGAGATGTGTTAACGGGAGTGCTGAGTGCGCTTGTAGCCCAGGGCTATGAACCTTTGCGCGCTACCATCCTGGGAGTATACCTGCATGGAAAAGCCGGAGATATTGCCGCCGAAAGATTCAGCTACGAAGGTGTGGTGGCAGGGGATATTGCAAAAAATACAGGAGCTGCAATTTTTGACCTTTTTGAAACCCAAAAAACCAACAATTCCTAATGAGAGATTGTCATTATATAAGTTCTTCAGTTCTCGATATTGAAGAAATAAGGGAGATCATTGAAAACAAGAAAAGCCTTGCCCTTAGTGAAGAGGCTGTTTACCAGATTGAGAAAGCCAGGAAGTATCTCGATCAAAAAATGAAAGAGAATAAAAGCCCCATTTACGGGATCAATACCGGTTTTGGTTCTTTGTGCAATGTCAAGATCTCTTCAGAAAACCTTACAAAACTTCAGGAGAACCTGGTGATGTCTCACGCCTGCGGAACAGGGGAGAAGGTATCAAAACCTATCATCAGGTTGATGTTATTGTTGAAAATTCAATCATTAAGCTACGGGCATTCGGGAGTTTCTCTGGAAACCGTGAACAGGCTTATAGATTTTTACAATGAAGATGTGCTGCCGGTGGTGTATTCCCAGGGATCTTTAGGCGCTTCGGGCGACCTTGCCCCCCTGGCTCACCTCTCGCTTCCGTTGATTGGGAAAGGAGAGGTTTATCTCAATGGAGAAATTATTCCTTCCGAAGAAATGCTGAAGAAATTCGGCTGGAAACCCATCACCTTGCAATCTAAAGAGGGCCTGGCACTGCTTAACGGTACCCAGTTTATGAGTGCGCATGGAGTTTACGCCCTGCTTCAGTCTAACCGGCTTTCAATTTGGGCCGATGTGATAGGAGCCCTGTCGGTTGATGCGTTTGATTGTAATATTGCCCCTTTTGATGAGCTGGTGCATCTGGTACGGCCACATCGCGGGCAGGTGAAAACCGCCGAAAGGATCAGGAAGATCCTTGCCGGAAGTGAGATAGCCAAACAGGTAAAGCAAAACGTGCAGGACCCGTACTCCTTCAGGTGTATCCCGCAGGTGCATGGTGCCAGCAAAGACACGCTCGATTTTGTGTACAAATGCTTTAAGACCGAAATTAACTCGGTTACCGATAACCCAAACATCTTTGCTGACGCCAATAAGATTATTTCGGGAGGGAATTTTCACGGGCAGCCGTTGGCTTTGTGTTTAGATTATCTGGCTATTGCCATGGCCGAGCTGGGCAGTATTTCAGAAAGGAGGATCTATCAGCTGGTATCTGGTTTGCGTGGGCCGGCATTTCTGGTTGATGCCCCCGGCCTTAACAGCGGTTTCATGATTCCGCAGTACACCGCTGCCAGTATTGTGAGCCAGAACAAACAACTTTGCAGCCCTGCGAGTGTAGATTCCATTGTGTCGTCTAACGGGCAGGAAGATCACGTGAGCATGGGCGCGAATGCCGCAACAAAAGTGGTGAAAGTGGTAGATAACGTGAGCACCATCCTGGCAATAGAGCTCTATAATGCCTCGCAGGCACTCTCGTACAGGGGGGCTTATAAGACATCTCCCCTCCTTCAGAAATTAATCGAAGAATTCAGGAAAGAAGTTCCTTTGGTGAAAGAGGATGTGGTGATGGCACCTTTTGTTCAGAAGGCAAAAAAATTCCTTCAGAATTACTCTTTAAGCGATTTTTCTTTTGAATAGGTGTTTAATTGTTCTGTCATCCAGGCTTCAGCTTCTTCAAGAGTACTAAAGATCTCGAAGGAATTCTTATCGGTATAAAATTGCCGTTCTACACGTGCTGTTTGGCGGGTGAGCGCATTTTCGGAAACCACGGCGATTGCTTTTAACTGCGGGTGCTCTGCAGATTCGCGGTACACCATGGGGTTTACGGCATAAGAGTGAATCCTGTGCGAAATATAGCCGAAAAAATTGCCCCCAAAGCTGTCTGTGCCAATTTGCAGGATCTTCCTGTTGGTCTCTACGTCAAGTAAGGCGCCTTCGTTCATTTCATTGATCAGGATCCTGTCATGGACCCAAACCACGCCGCAGTTCAACTCAACTTTTGTTGTCATTATTTGTTGGGAATAGGTGGTGAAATTATGATTTTTATTTTGAAGTTGATGAAGCGGCTAATGAGATTTGGTAAAAAAAAGAAGGTCTTCAAAAATGCCATTTTTGAAGACCTTCTTTTTTAAGGAGTTAACTTGTTATTTTAAACTGCCAACCATATCCTGGGGCCTTACCCATTCGTCAAATTCCTCGGCGGTAACATACCCGAGGTTAACGGCTTCCTCTTTTAGGGTGGTTCCGTTTTTATGAGCGGTATTGGCAATCTCGGCTGCCTTGTAATACCCAATTTTGGTGTTAAGGGCAGTAACCAGCATCAAAGAGTTATTGAGTAGCTCCTGGATCCTTGGCTTGTTTGGCTCAATTCCGGCGGCGCAATGTTCGTCGAAAGAGGCACAGGCATCACCAAGTAACTGCGCACTTTGCAGGATATTGGCTGCCATTACGGGTTTGAAAACATTCAGTTCAAATTGCCCCTGCATGCCGCCCACGTTAATAGTGACGTCATTTCCAATTACCTGGGCACAAACCATGGTAAGGGCTTCTACCTGGGTTGGGTTCACCTTGCCGGGCATAATAGAAGACCCGGGTTCATTGGCAGGGATAAGGATCTCGCCAATTCCGCTTCTTGGGCCAGAGGCCAGCATCCTCACATCATTGGCAATTTTGTTAAGAGACACTGCCAGTGTTTTTAAGGCACCACTGGTTTCTACAAAAGCGTCGTGAGCTGCTAAAGCTTCAAACTTATTAGGAGCAGAGGTAAAGGGTAGTTCAGTGAATTTCGCAATAAATTCGGCTACGCGTTTAGAATAACCTTTTGGAGTATTCAGTCCGGTCCCTACTGCAGTTCCGCCAAGGGCGAGTTCAGAAAGGTGTGGCAGGGTATTCTCAAGGGCATTGAGGCCGTGGTCAAGTTGAGAAACATATCCGCTGAATTCCTGTCCCAAGGTTAGGGGAGTGGCATCCATAAAGTGGGTGCGGCCAATTTTTACCACATCCTTGAATTCTTCCGATTTCTTTTTAAGTGTATTGCGGAGCTTTTTTACTCCGGGAATGGTCACTTCTACAATTTTCTTGTACACGGCGATGTGCATTCCGGTAGGAAAGGTGTCGTTAGAAGATTGAGATTTGTTGACATCGTCATTTGGCGATAGCACTTTCTCGTCTTCGCCAATGGTTCTTCCTGCAAGTTGCTGGGCCCTGTTGGCAATTACCTCGTTGAGGTTCATGTTGCTTTGCGTGCCGCTTCCGGTTTGCCAAATTACCAGAGGAAACTGGTCATCGTGCTTTCCTTCAAGGATCTCATCACAAACTTTTGAGATGTAATCCCTTTTGTCTACCGAAAGAACCCCAAGTTCACAGTTCGTAAAGGCTGCTGCTTTTTTAAGATAGGCAAAACCGTAAATGATCTCCATTGGCATTGAACCGGGAGCACCGATCTTAAAGTTGTTCCTGGAGCGTTCGGTTTGCGCTCCCCAAAGTTTATCTGAAGGGACTTTTACTTCCCCCATGGTATCTTTTTCTATTCTGTATTCCATGATTTAATTGGTTTACTACAAATTTACATCTTCGATAAATTATAAGCACTTAAAACCAGACAAAATTAGGCCATGAACAGTAAAAATTTCGGCTCATATTTTCAACTTACAGCTGCCGAAAAAATAAAATAAAAACTTTTGCGATAACTTCTTAGAGTTTCTATCTTTGGCAAAGATTCAATAAAATAGGACACATGTTTGAATTTGATCAATATTTAGGCTTTCTGGCTTTCCTTATTATATTACTCATCGGGTTTTGGGTAATGCTATTCTTAACTGCCATTATCCCTTACTGGATAGGAGGCGCAGTTAAAGAAATGCTCGACGAAAAGAAAGAGAAGAAACGCCTGGAGAGGGAAAAAGCTTAAAAAAGGACTTCAAGTCCTTTTTTTTATGGCCATTTAATGCCTTACAAAAACTAGAAAAGCCGTCATTTTGTGACGGCTTTTCTAGTTTTATTCCTGAATAATTTTCTAAAACTCTCCTGCTCCTTCATCATCCATGTTGCCATTCATGTTGCCCTGGTCTCTTCCCTGTCTTTCCTGGTCGCGGCGCTGCTGGTTAAACCTGTAGGTGAACGAAAGGGTGATGCTTCGCTGTCTCCATTGAAATTCACTCTCTCTCTCAAACCTTTCGGTTACGGTAAATGAATCTCTTTTTCGGGAGTTCAGTAGATCCTGGATGTTAAGCGTGAGCGAGGCTTTTTCATTGAACAATTCCTTGCTTAAGGCCATATCTACCATGAACAGGCCGTTGGTTTCTGTTTGCGCTCCTTCCGAAGCGCCCCTGTAGAAAGCATTGGTTTGCCAGTCTATTTTTGCCGGCAGCGATACCTTAGAACTAAACCTTCCATACCAGCTGGTATTTTTTGCACTGTAGTCAACCCCATTATAATCGCCATCGGTGTCAAACTGGAAGAAGTTTACGCTACCGTTTAACCGCAGCCATCTGGTAGGATTGTACAGCAACCCGGCTTCGGCACCAATTCGTGTGGTGGTAGCCAAATTGATGGGGATGGTTCTTATCACCTGGGTGCTATCTGCAGCTGTAGAGATTTGCTCTACCCTTTCAAAAGAATCGGTTTCGTATTGATAGTATACAGATGAGGTAAGGGTGAGTTTGTCCCATCTTTTTAAGTACCCAAGGTCAAAGGCATCTGAATATGCAGGTTCAAGATTTGGGTTACCCTGAAAAATATTTGTTCTACTGGCCCTGGAAGGGAAAGGGTTGATAAACCAGCCGCGTGGCCTGTTGATCCTTCTGTTGTACCCCAAAGTGATGTTTTCGCGATCTCCCAGTTCATAGATAAGGTTCAGGGTAGGGAACAAGCCCAGGTAATTGTTGTCAAAATCTGTGTCTATAGGTATTGAAAACTCTTCTCTTAATTCTTCCTCGGTAAGTTCAGAATTAATTTTCCCTTTTAGTTGTGTGTTTTCTAATCGCAAGCCTAAAAGGAAAGAAAAATCACCAAACTTATTCCCGTATTGTGAATAAAGGGAGTTTACATTTTCGGTATAAGTGAACACATTGGTAAGCGGACTCACCTCCAGGATTCCGCTGTTCCTGTTTTCAAGCAAAAGCTGATAATCGGTCTCTTCTTCTTCAAAACTTCCGCGGTAACCTGCTTCAAACTGGGCATTTTCGCCAATTGGCCTTACATAATCTGCCTGTATCAAAAATTCATTCTGGGTTTCTTCAGTAAAGGTTTGTTCCAGCGGGTAAAAGGGATCTAGTTCAGAGGTATTTGAAATGATACTTTCATTGATGTTTCCGGTTTGGGTTTCCATATCCCTCTCATATTGAATATCGGCCGTTAGTTCATGCCCGCTGTCGTCAAATTTATTGATGTAATTCAAGGCGAACTGGTAACTGTTGTCGTCTTCAACCTGGTTTTCTCTACGTACGGTGTTGAGTATTCCTTCCTCGAAATATTCGGTACTGCGGTTGGTGGTAATATCCTCATCTTCTCCATACCTGTAGAATCCTGTGGCGGTGATAGATGACATATCGGTGATGTAATATTCCATCCCAAGGCTGGTGTAGAAATTTCGGTTGAGGCGGTCCATTCTTCGGTCTTCCACAAGCCTTTCGCTAGCAGGGTTTACAAGGTTCCCGTCTTCATCGGTGTACTCCAAATAACGAGTGTCTGAAAAGGCATTTCCTGGAGCGTCAAAATACCTGAACCCGGTGGTGTTAAAGATGTTGAATTTATCTTTTCTAAGGTTGAGGTTTGCTGAAAGCCCAAGCTGGTCGGGGTCTCCGGCTCTTGCAGAAACCGATCCGTTAAAGCCAAGGGTCTTTTCTTTTTTAAGGATAATGTTGAGGATCCCTGCTGTACCCTCGGCGTCATATCTTGCTGAAGGAGAGGTGATCACCTCCACGCGCTCAATGGCATCTGCCGGAAGCTGCGAAAGCACATCGGTATTCCCAAATCCTGCCATGGCCGAAGGTTTCCCGTTAATAAGGATGCGCACATTTTCGTTCCCTCTAAGGCTTATTCCCCCTTCAATATCTACCGATACCGATGGCACGTTGTTAAGGGCATCTGCCACCGTTCCACCTGCAGTGGTAAGGTCTTTCCCAATATTGTAGATCTTCTTATCGAGCCTCACTTCTACCTGCGTGGTTTCGGCGGTTACCACCACTTCTTCAAGTTCGCCGGCTGCCATTCCCAGCTTTACGGTTCCCATGCTCAGGTCTTTGTTCACCTGGCGGTTTTTGAAGGTTTTAGGTTCAAAAGAGATGAATTCTACAGTAATGTTATATGTTCCCTGGCGCACGTCTATGTTGAAGTTCCCCTGGGCATCTGTAATCCCTCCCGTAACATTTGAAGGCTCACTGGTGCTTTGAAAGGAAATAGTCGCGTATTCCAGCGGAGTGCCCTGCTCATCGGTTACTTTTCCCGAAACTTCATACTGGGGCAGCTGTGCAAATGCTGAAATGGAAAGAAGAAAAAAGAAAGAAAAAATTAAGGCACTGGTTCGGTGCCGGGAGGTGCTCGTTATCATACTTGGTTTTTTTTCTTGGACAGATAAAAACCGGAATGGTTTAATTTTTTCCTGAAAAAAGCTGATTTTAGTTTTAAATCATTGATTATTAACGATAAATTGACTATAAGAAAATTGGAATTCAGCATATTTCAGGCCGCCCGAAGCCTGCGTCTTTCAGAAATTACTGTAAAATTTACGCATTGCTATTTGGGCAGGACCAAAAATAAAAACCGGGAAGCGCGTCCCGGTATGTGTCAAAAATGCCATTTTTGATGCTCCTTATTTTATGATCTCCTCGATATTGGAAACCGGTCTGCCTACAACGGCATGCTGTTCTGTCTCCACAATGGGGCGCTGAATGAGCTTCGGGTTTTCGGCCATTACCCTAACCAGTTCGTCATCGCTTAGGTCGCGGTCGCGGTAATTCTCTTTCCAGATCTTTTCTTCGGTGCGCACCAGTTCAATAGGTGCCATATTCAGTTTCTTCAGAAGATCGGCAATTTCTTTTTCGCTCAGTGTATCCTTTAAATATTTCCGCACTTCAAAATCTTTGCCCGATTCTTCCAGAACCTGTAAGCCTTCGCGAGATTTTTTGCATCGGGTATTGTGGTAGATCTTTATCATGTTTTTTCAATTAACAATAAACAATTTGGAATATCAAATTCCCTAATTACTAATGATTAATATAAAATATTCAATAGGCAATAAAAAATTACTCTTCCGTTTTCTGTCCCATCATCATGAGAAAAGCCTTTAGGAACTGGTCAATGTCGCCGTCCATCACCGAATCTACATTTCCGGTTTCTTCGCCGGTGCGAACGTCTTTTACAAGTTTGTAAGGGTGCATCACGTAATTCCTGATTTGCGATCCCCATTCAATTTTCATTTTGGAATCTTCAATCTCCCTGCGCTGCGCCTGTTGCTTCTGAAGTTCAATTTCATAGAGCTGGCTCTTCAGTAACTGCATGGCTTTGGTTTTATTGTCAAGCTGGGATCGGGTCTCGGAATTCTCTATTACAATGCCCGAAGGTGCGTGCCTAAGCCTCACGGCAGTTTCCACCTTGTTCACGTTTTGACCTCCCGCACCCGATGATCTCATGGTTTCCCACGAAATATCAGCCGGGTTGATCTCAATCTCTATGGTTTCATCGGCAAGAGGATAAACATAAACGCTGGCAAATGAAGTGTGCCTTTTGGCGTTACTGTCAAAAGGGGAGATCCTCACCAGGCGGTGCACCCCATTTTCGCCTTTGAGCCAGCCAAAAGCAAACTCACCTTCAATTTCAATGGTCACCGTTTTCACCCCTGCAACCTCGCCGGCCTGGTAGTTGAGTTCCCGTACAGAGTAGCCCCTGTCTTCGGCCCAGCGCAAATACATGCGCATCAGCATTTCGGCCCAGTCGCAACTTTCGGTACCGCCGGCGCCGGCAGTGACCTGCAGTACTGCACTAAGGTTATCGCCTTCTTCAGAAAGCATATTCTTGAACTCCAGGTCTTCTATAAGATTTCGGGACTTCTCATGTCTTTCCTCGACATCTTCGGCCGTGGCCTCCCCTTCTTTGTAGAATTCGTAGATCACTTCGAGATCGTCAACAAGAGTGACAGCCTCTTCGTAATCGTCTACCCATTTCTTTTCAGAATTGAGTTCTTTCAGAAGAAGTTCAGCCTTCTTTGGGTCATTCCAGAAATCGGGAGCCAGGGTTTTTTCCTGGAGGTTTGAAATTTCTATTTTCTTGGCATCAACGTCAAAGATACCTCCTTAACGCAACCAGGCGATCTTTAAGATCTTTAATTGTATCTGTTGTAAGCATACTTGAATTTTGAACAAAAATAGAATTAATGAGGGTTCCGGGAAACTATTTTACCAATATTTTATAGTTTTATGCACCTTCAAAAATGTCATTTTTTAAGGATCATTCCTGAAGGTGTAATGTTTAATATTTTATGATGAAAGAAATAGATCTTAGAAGTGATACGGTTACCAGGCCTACTGAAGGAATGATGCAGGCTATTATGAATGCCGAAGTGGGAGATGATGTTTATAAGGAAGATCCTTCAGTAAATAAGCTGGAGAGGAAACTGGCCGATATGTTTGGTATGGATGAAGCCTTGTTCTTTCCTACCGGAAGTATGGCCAACCAGGCTGCCATAAAACTGCACACCCAACCGTCCGAGCAACTCATATGTGACAAGTGGGCACACGTGTATAATTATGAAGGCGGCGGGGTTTCTTTTAACAGTGGTGTTTCCTGTAAATTGATTGACGGCGAGCGTGGGATGATCACTGCAGCCCAGGTAGCCGAAAATATCAATCCGCCCGACTTTTATCACAGTCCGTTAACCACTTTAGTGTGTCTAGAGAATACCACGAATAAAGGTGGTGGGGCCTGTTATAACTTTGAAGAGATCAAAAAAATAAGGCAGGTGTGCGATGAACACAATCTTGGCCTGCACCTTGACGGCGCCCGGCTCTTCAACGCCCTGGTAGCTAAAAATGAAAACCCTAAGGAGTACGGGAAGATCTTTGATACCATTTCGGTTTGTCTTTCTAAAGGTTTGGGGACGCCAATGGGTACTGTGCTTATAGGAAAGAAAGAGCTTATGAAAAATGCCATGCGCGTGAGAAAGGTACTGGGTGGCGGCATGCGACAGGTAGGTTTTATGGCCGCCGCAGGGATTTACGCCCTCGATAATCAGGTGGAGCGTCTTGCCGAAGACCATAAAAGGGCTTCAGAAATTGGGAAAACCCTGAAAGCCCAGACTTATATTGGTGAAGTTGAGCCCGTAGAAACCAATATTGTGATCTTTTATCTCAAAAATGCTTCAGATGAAGCAGCTTTTATGAAATCCCTTCGGCAGGAGCATATCAGGATAAGCAATATGGGGCAGGGCAAGCTAAGGATAGTAACACACCACGATTATTCCGAAGAAAAGCACCAGAGATTTTTGAAAGTGCTGGATAAGATAAAGCTGTAAAAAAACTACCCGTCAAAAATGACATTTTTGACGGGTATTTTTTTTAGTCGTTAGACTGTAGCGGAGACGGTAGAATTAAAGTTTATCTTAAATCTAAAATCTCCCGTCTACTATCTCAAATCTAAAAATTCATATCTATTTGCCCAGCATATCGTTCATTCCGGGGATATCGGGCATTCCTTCTTTGGCAACAGCGGCAAGTTCGGCTTCATTGACTTCGGTTGCACGGGCAACAGCTTTGTTAATGGTAAGCACCAGGTAATCTTCAAGCTGCTCTTTGTCTTCGAGAAGTTCGTCGGCAATTTCAATGTTTTTGATCTCGCGGCTCGCTGTAATGGTGACTTTTAAAAGTCCGTCGGCCGATTGTTCATCCAGCAACACGCTCTTAAGCCTTTCTTTGGTTTCTTCAACTTTTTTCTGGGTCTCTTTGATTTTGTTCATCATGCCCATCATATCTCCAAACATAATTTCTTTTTTTCTGTTAATACAAAATTACCTAAAAAGTCTAATAAGAGAACTAATAGACACAGTTTTAAGTTTTCTTTATTAGAAAGCTTAACTTTGCAGCCGGTAAAATTAAAATGGAAAGATGAAA
>Ga0098069_100044_pt1 | contig 74545 bp, 67 predicted proteins | sample 27_taG_FD_92584 | JGI IMG/M metagenome (GOLD analysis project Ga0098069, IMG submission 92584) | Marine viral communities from Cariaco Basin, Caribbean Sea - 27_WHOI_OMZ | ecosystem: Environmental > Aquatic > Marine > Oceanic | place: Caribbean Sea: Cariaco Basin | collected 2014-11-09
CAACTCCCCGAAATACCCCGAAGTTCCGCCGCCAATCTTGGTTTGCATGATCACCTCGCCAAGCTTATGGGTAATGCCTTCAATATTGTCGGGCACGTATACATTAAAACACGAAATAGGCAGTCCGCGTTCGGTTCCCATATTTGCCCAAATGGGGGAGCTAAGGCTCATCCAGCCGCGTTCTATCATTTCGATAAATGCTTCGGCCAGCTCGGGTTTGTACAATCTCCTGGCAGCAGCATTGGCAATACGTTCAATGGCCGATTTCACGGTTTCACCTTTCAGCAGATAGCCGCGGTTAAGAATTTGCTGGCTCTCGTCGTTTAGCCACCAGAGTCTTTCGTTCCTGGTTTCGTCGCCAATCAAAGGCTGGGCTTGTACATTAGTTGTCATGGTAATTTCAGTTTTAATTCGGGAATTCGGGCTTACTTAAAACAGGTCGGCTGCGGTAATACTTTTATCGTGCTTGGTGTAATCTACCGGCCTTCGGGCAAAGAAATCGTCAAGGCTGTTGGCAAATACCTCTTCCTCAAACCACAGCATGGGTTGATAATCTGCTGCACTCACGTTGTAGATCTTAGACATCCCAATGCTCTTTAAACTGTCATCTACGCGGAATTTCATAAAATCCATCAGGTTCTTTTTGTCGATATTCTCCAGTTTTCCGTTTTCGAAGATCCAGTCGAGGATCTCAGCTTCAACTTCTATGGATTTTTTCACGCTGTTAGTTAATTTCTGAATCATTTCTTCATCAAAATACTCGGGATATTCTTCCCTAATCTGGTTGATGATATAGATACCGGCATTGGCGTGGATTTGCTCATCAACCGATGTCCACGCAATAATATTGCTGATGTTCTTCATCACACCCTTAAAGCGGTTGAACGAAAGCACGATGGCAAACTGGCTGAAGAGGGAGACATTTTCAATAAGGATAGAAAAGAGGATGAGCGAAGACACGTAATCTTTATGGTCTTTTGCCCGGGTGTGTTCCAGGGCTTCAGATAAATACCTGATTCGGCTTTTAATGGCCGGCACTTCAATGACCTTTGCAAATTCGTTGTTGTAGCCCAAAACCTCAAGCAGCCTTGAATACGCCTGCGAATGCCTGAACTCACATTCGGCAAAGGTACTGCCAAGGCCGTTGAATTCGGGTTTTGGAAGGTGCTTGTAAAGGTCGCCCCAAAAAGATTTTACCGCCACTTCAATTTGCGCAATGGCCAGTAAACTCTTTCTCACCACATCTTTTTCACCGTCTGAAAGATAGGAGTGAAAATCCTGAACATCGGCTGTGAAATCTACTTCAGAATGTACCCAAAACGCCTTGTTTATGGCATCGGTAAAATCCAGAACCCCGGGATATTCAAATGGTTTGTAGTTTATTCTTTTTTCAAAAATGCTCATAACCTATTCATTTTGATTAAACAAAAGCCTAAAAAATAACCAATGGAAGAGAAGACAAGGGCCCCGAAATAAGACAGGCCAATCTGTAGAATTCCATGACAATTACTTTTTATGCGAAAGCAAAGTCATCGATCTGAAAAAGGTACTCTGGCTTGTAACCTAATGATTACTGACAGTTGCGCAACAGCTCATGATTTTCACATGATTCCCCTCCTAGAAAATATCCAGATCAACTATTCAATGTAAAATTAGAAAGAAACAGGCAGCAAACTTTTTGAGCCGCGTTTACTTATCAACACAGTTTTTCACAACGTCAGATTTTAAAAATATAGATACAAAGCTTTGCCGGCAGCGGGTTTGCTGTAAATGAAGTTGTTATGCTTCAGCAAGGGGTGCCAAAAATGGCATTTTTAAAACTGATTTCTGCGGAAGGATTCCGGTGGCTTCAGAAATCCCAAAAATTTCAGCAAAAACTGAAGCAGCATTGTAAAAAAAGAAAATTTTGTACGCCCAGGTGCCATTTTTTACATTTTGCGAAGTAATCAAAGCCTGGAAAGGCATCCTGCCCTTCAGCAGTAATATTTTTACTGAAAAAGGCAGGATTTTTGGCATTTTTTCTATTCAGAAAAGAGTTTAAGCTGGTCAACCAGGCTGGTGAGGCTGTTTTTTGCGTCTCCAAAGAGGAGGAAGCAGTTTTCCAGCTCAAAAAGGCCATTTTGCACCCCTGCATAACCGGTGCCCATGCTCCTTTTCATCACCACCACTTTTTTGCTGAGGTAAGATTTGATAATAGGCATGCCATACACAGGGCTTTCCTCGTCATTTTCGGCCGCAGGGTTTACCACGTCATTGGCACCAATAATGAGCGTGAGGTCGTAAGATTCCATGTCTTCATTAACCTCGTCCATTTCTTTGAGATGGGCGTAGTCGATGTTGGCTTCGGCAAGCAGCACGTTCATGTGGCCCGGCATTCTCCCGGCCACCGGGTGAATCACAAAATCTACCTGAATTTCCCTGACTTCGAGCAACTGCTGCAACTGCCCGCACAGGTGTTGCGCCTGCGCCACGGCCAGGCCGTAGCCGGGCACAATGGCGATCTTTTTGTAGCAGGTGAGCTCATAGGCCAGTTCGGGGATCGCGATTTCCTGGATATGCTGTTCGCGTACAGCCCCGGTTGCCGCCGCTTTTTTGAAGTTGCCCGAAAGCACTTTCAGAAAAGACCTGTTCATTGCCCTGCACATTAAGAGCGTGAGCAAAGTGCCCGCTGCGCCCACCAAAATTCCGCCTACAATCATCACGTAGCTGTGGTAAACGAGTCCGGCGAAGGCGGTGGCGATTCCGGTAATGGAATTCAGGAAAGAAATGACCACGGGCATATCGGCACCACCAATGGGCGTAACAAGAAGGAACCCGTAAGCCAAAGCCGAGAACGCAATGATGTAAACGGCTGCTTCCAGGCTTATTATTCCCGGGTTGACAAGCACTAAAACGGGCAGGAGCAAAAGGAGCGCTAAAGTGGCCCATTTAAGGACAAGCAGGCTGCTGCTGTTCACATTCAGGTTTTTCCCCGATAATTTAAAATAAGCGGTGATACTTCCGGTCACTGCGATGCCACCGGTACTAATTCCGGCAAAGAGGCAGAGCTGCACGAGGACAGGGGCAGGATTTTGTGAGGCTTCCACAATTCCTATTAATAAGGCGCAGGCCCCACCGGTAGCGTTGAACAGGGAAACCATCTGGGGCATTTGGGTCATTTCTACTCTGCCTGCCACTTTTTTGCCCACAATGCTGCCGGCAAAGACTGCGAAAGAGAGCACGTAAAGATTGCCGGCTGGCATGTTGGAAGTAATTCCCGATGTTATGCTAAGAACGAGTGCCAGGATCATGCCCGAGGCAGCTATAAGGTTACCCGATTTTGCCCTTTTTGGCGAGCTCATAAATTTAAGGCCCAGCAAAAAGGATGAGATGGAAACCAGGTAACCCAGGAGGTAAATATTTTCCATTATTTATTCTTTTTTTTGGAATTGAACATGCGCAGCATCTTTGAGGTGATAAAAAAGCCGCCCGATATATTTAAGGTGCCCAGGAAAATGGCCAGCCCGCCAATAAACAGGTTTAGATAATCTGTTGGGTCTATATGCAGCATCATAAGAATGGCTCCCACCACAATAACACCGCTAATGGCATTTGAGCCCGACATTAAGGGGGTGTGTAAAACAGCAGGAACGTTCGAGATGATCTCGACGCCCAGGAAGACTGAAAAAACTATGATATAAATAAGAGCAATGGTTTCCATGGTTTAGATGTTTTTTTAATGATGTTGCAAACTCCTGTGTACAATAGTTCCATTCTCTATCACCGAACAGGCCTTTAACAGGTGATCTTCTGTGCGCTTGGAAGTGCACATGTGATGTATGAAATTGTAGAAGTTGTTGGAGAGCAGGGCCGATGCCGAAACAGGCAGCTGTCGCGATAAGCAGGAATCCCCAAGAATTTTGACCTGCTGGTGTTGCAGCAATTTTCCGCTGGAGCTTAGTTCGCAGTTGCCTCCCTGTTCGGCGGCCAGATCAATGATCACGGCACCGGGCAGCATATTGTCAACGGCAGGTCTCTCTATGAGCACAGGAGCCTGTTTTCCAGGGATATTTGCAGTGCAAATCACCATCGAGGCGGTTCTTAAATGTTTTTCTATGAGGGCTTTTTGTTTGCGTTGATATTCTGCCGTCTGGTCTATTGCGTATCCCCCTGCGGCTTCAGATTCAGAACTGCCATAAACCTCAATAAATTTTGCGCCAAGGCTTTTTACGGCTTCCCCCGCACTTGTACGAACATCAAAAGCCTCTACCACGGCCCCCAGCCTTCTTGCGGTGGCTATAGCCTGTAAGCCGGCCACTCCGGCACCCAGCACCAGCACCTTTAAGGGCCGTAAAGTACCGGCGGCAGTGGTGAACATGGGGATGCTTTCAGAAAGCAGCTCGGCAGCTTTTAGCACTGCTTTGTAGCCGTTAAGGGAAGCCATTGAGGAGAGCACATCCATCTTTTGCGCGATGGTGGTGCGCGGAAGAAGGTCGAGGCTGCTTACCGAAATTCCGGGTTTGAGGTAAACCTCCGTTCGCCCCGGGAAATATCCGAAGTTATAGATGCCCAGAAACTCACATTCCTGCCCAATTTCCTGCCCCTCATAAACCGAATTAAGGGAAGTGATGAAATTAGCTTCAGAAAAAATTTTATGGGCCGGCCTGGCTGTGGCCCCTGCTTCGCTGTATTCCTGGTCAGAAATATTGACCTGCCTTCCAAAACCGGGTTCAAAAAGTACATTGATGCCAAAGTCTTTAATAAGCCGCTTTACTTCTTTGGGGAGCAGGCATACCCGCGTTTCAAAAGCCGGTTCTTTTATTAAACCTATTGTTTTCATTAGTGAGTGAAAAAAATTAAGTGCACAGGAAAACAAAACCCGTACCCCGAAGAGGAGGGAAGCTGCACGTGTTTTTTAATGCGTTGAGAACAAGAGCTCCTGAAGCCGGAATTATTATTTCTTCGGAAGGGCTGCCGGTTCATTTTTTCCCTGACGGGGAGATTTGAACCAGCTTTGCAGTGCAATAAATCGTACCGGAAAAATCGATTTTTAGAGGGGGTACAGATCTTCTTTCCTGCTTTTAAAAATCTTATCTTTGATGATTTATCCCTGTTTATATTTTTTAAGATGCCCGGTACCATTTCAACCAAAATAGAGCTTCAGGAAAGGATCAAAGAGCTCAGCTGTTTGTATGAAATATCTTCGGTAATTCGCGATCACGAAGGCGAGATTTCAGCCACGCTGGAGAAGATTTCGGAGGTTTTGAAACAGGCCTGGAGATTTCCTGAAGACGCCGTAGTAGAATTGAAACTCAACGGTTTTCAGCACAGCACCGGAAAAATTCCGCAGAAAAATGTGGCGCAACAGGCTTTCATTTACACTTTTAGCGAAGTTAAGGGTGCCATAAAGATCTATTATCCGCAGGAGAAACACAGGGAAACGGCCTTTTTGCCTGAAGAACAAAAGCTGCTCGAAAAAGCCGCCCATGAGGTAGGCTCCTTTTACGAAAAAATAAAGCAAAAGGAACAGGAAGAGCTGTTAAGGCGCAGCATTCACCGCAACGACCGCCTGGCTATTTTGGGTGAAATTACCGCCGGCATAGCCCACGAGCTCAACACGCCTTTGGGCAACATTCTGGGGTTTGCCGAACTCATTAAAGAGCGGGCAGAGAATTCACAGACCAAAAAGGATATTGGCAAAATAATCAAAGCTGCGATCTACTCGCGGGAAGTGGTGAAAAAGCTGATGTTCTTTGCCTGTGAAATTCCGCAGGAGATGAAGATCATCAAAATCCAGCCCATAGTTGCACAGGCGCTTTCGCTGCTAAAACCCAACTTTAAAAAAGCTGGCGTAGAATGCCATTTTAGAGTGGCAGATAAAGGGATTGAAGCACAGCTGGACCCCATTCAGCTCACCCAGGTGTTGTTCAACCTTTTGATCAATGCGCTGTATTTTTCGCCCCAGGGTTCTGCCATTGAAGTAAAACTGTACAAGGATGAGGCCAGCCTGAACATTGAGATCGCCGATGAGGGCCCGGGGATTAAGGAAGAGCTGAAATCGAAGATCTTTGAACCTTTTTTCACCACCAAACCCATAGGCGATGGTTCTGGGCTTGGGCTAAGCGTGGTGCACGGCATTATTAGAAGCCACAAAGGCAACATAGTGGCCCTAGACAACCAGCCGCAGGGAAGCATTTTTCAAATAAGTATACCTCTTAGAAATTAGAATATGGCACTTCATAAAGAAAACGTACTCATTGTTGATGATGATTATGACATGCTCGAATTGATTCATCGCAACCTTAGCGCGCTGCATTTTCACACCTACCGGGCAATCTCTGTAAAAGAGGCCATAGAGATCCTGAAGTCGTCGCGGATTGACCTTCTCATCACCGATTTGCAAATGCCGGGAGTGAATGGGATCGAGCTCATAAAATACGCCGATGAACACTACCCGAAAATGCCAAAACTGGTCATCACCGGATTCCCTTCGGTAGATGGGGCAATTTCGGCCATACGGTCTGGTGCACTTGATTACCTTGTAAAGCCTTTCACCCAGGCCGAACTAAAATCGGCTATTGAGAAAAGCCTTCAGCATAGAAGAAGCGAAACCACCCACCTTAATAAAGAGAAGCCGGTGACCAGTGCTTATGCCGGAATGATAGGTTCTTCGGAAAGTTTCGAGGAAATGATAGACGTTATTGAGCGAGTAAAGGATAACCGGGCGACCATACTTATACAGGGCGAAAGCGGAACAGGGAAGGAGCTGGTGGCGCGGGCAATACATTATAAAGGCGCTTATGCGGCCAACCCTTTTATTGCGGTAAACTGTGGCGCCATTCCCGAAAACCTACTGGAATCTGAATTGTTCGGGTACGTAAAAGGGGCGTTTACAGGAGCAGGAGATTCGCGGCAGGGGTTCTTCCAGGCAGCGGCAGGCGGAACCATCTTTTTAGACGAAATAGGAACGGCGCCCGCAAATGTGCAAACCAGTCTTTTGAGGGTTTTACAGGAAAAAGAGGTGAGAAGGATTGGGGCGCAGAAGTCTGAGAAAATTGAGTTGCGGATTATCGCCGCGACTAATAGCGATCTTTACCAGATGGTTGAAAAAGGCAGTTTTAGGCAGGACCTCTATTACCGGCTTAATGTAGTGAACATCACCACCCCGCCGCTAAGGGAAAGAAAAGAAGATATACTTCCCCTGGTTCAGAATTTCATTAAAAAATATGGGATTGAATACAAGAAACCCTTTACTGGCATAAGCGATAAGGCCATTGAACTGCTCACCAGGTATTCCTGGCCGGGCAACATCAGGGAGCTTGAGAATGTAGTGCAGCGGGCCATTATTTTGTGCGATAAAAATATAGATGTGGAAGAAATTCCGAAGCATATAAAATTAGCCGAACCTGCTGCGGAAGCTGATGTGCATAAATCTTTGAAGGAAGTAGAGCGGGAGCATATTCAAAAGGTGCTGGCTTCGGTAGATGGCAACAAGACCAGGGCCGCAGAAATCCTTCAGATTGACCGCAAGACCCTACGGCAAAAGCTGAAGTAAATTTGGCATTTTTGAGGGGGGTCATTAAGGTTGCGGGCAGTTTTTTTCTTCCGAATTAACTTTCAGCAATAAAAAAGGTCTGCCAGCCGGCAGACCCCAAAAAGAGCTAATTAAACTTCTAAACTTTCGACTTTCTTTTTTTTAACTTTTTTTCCTCGAGTTTCCTTTGGATTTTCTCCTGCTTTTTAGCCTTCAAATCTATGCTTGAAGGTCTTAAATTTCCTTTTTTCATGATTTTGGTTTAAAAATTACACATCTTGTTTGCTGGGATGCACCTTTTACACTGGGATATACCCGTAGCTCGGGACAGCTCCCGGGTTGAAAAGGTGCTTTAAGGCAGAAAGATGATTTTAATTTTAAACCTGTTATTCATGATCAAATGAGCTGTTTTGAAGTTGATTTGCCAGGGCACTTTTTAAAAATGCTCCCGGGAATGCTGAACTTCCTGCATGTTTTCGAGTATGTATTTAAACACAAAACCTTTAACGATCTGAGACCTTTTTAAATGCTTCTGAAAAGAACTCTTTACATGCAGGTGTTCCTGAACGTACTGGTTTTCACACTGAACATCATCACACTCCCGAATGTTTTCGGCCTTTAATTTATACTCCCTGAGGAGTTTGGAGTTCTGGCTGTTCATTTCGTGAATGTCCTGCAGCTGTTTTACCAGGAATTTCAGGTCTTCTACATTTTTTTCGCTTTTAAAGAAGGAACTCTTTTGGAGTAACCTTAAGTAAAACCCGATTTCCTGCTCCATGAAGCTCATATTCTCTTCCCACAGCTTTAGTTCTGAACTCATATTGAGCTTTATAATTTCCTCATCTCTATAGTGGTTCTTCATTTCATTCATTACAGCTCTTCAAGTTTTAATGTTTTACCGGTTTGTTCTACCTCCAGGATTTGTATGGTTTTGGTGCCCATGGGGAATTCCCACTCCACTTCATCTCCCTGTGCATAACCAATAAGGGCCAGGCCCATTGGGGCGACTACAGAGATTTTGTTGTTCCTGATGTCGCTTTGTTCCGGAACCACGATCTGGTAGGTTCTCGTTACATTCCACGGACTTTGAATGGTAACGAGAGAATTTATGCGAATCACATCTTCGGGCATCTGGTTGTTATCCACGATCTTTACATCTTCCAGTTCTTTTTTAAGTTTGTTGAGGGAAGACTTGTAAGCCTTGTCTTTATAGTAAGACTCTGTTGATATCAGGTTTTTTAAAAGTTCAAACTCTTTCTTTTCAATTATGATATGCGAGTATTTCATAGCTTTCTCATTTATGGAAAAATTCCGCGTTGTACATAGGCCATTTCAATTCGGGCAATGGCGATGATATATGCCGCAGTACGCCAGTCTACCTTTCGCTGATCAACTTCAGCAGAAACATTTTTGAATACCTGCGTGATCTTCTTCTCAATTTTTTGCATCACCTCGTCCAGCTGCCACAGTTCGCCATTTCGGTTCTGCAACCATTCAAAATAGCTTCCAATCACGCCCCCCGAATTACACAAAATATCGGGGATGATGGGAATCCCTCTTTCCAAAAGAATGCTTTCGCCTTCATCATTGGTAGGGCCGTTGGCACCTTCAGCAATTAGTTTTGCCTGGATCTTATAGGCGTTATCTTCGGTGATCTGGTTGCCCAAAGCTGCGGGTATCAATACGTCGCAGGCCAATCCGAAGAAATCTTCAGGATCAATTTCTTTAGCTTCAGAAAATCCTTTTATAGAACCTTTTCTTGGCTTTGAGTGTTCAAACAGATTTTCAACATCAATACCTTCAGCATTAAATAAAGTAGCATGCGCATCCTGTACAGAGATGAGTTTTGCGCCTTCGTTCACCATAAAATGGGAGGCCCAGTAGCCAACGTTACCAAAACCCTGTACTATAAATGTCTTCCCCTGAAGGCTTTCTCCACGGGCCTCAAAGTACAATTTGATACAGAGGAAAACACCGAACCCCGTAGCCCTGTCGCGACCTTCAAGCCCGCCCGAGCCAATGGGTTTCCCGGTAACCACATGCTGATTTTGAGAACGTTCGGAAGGCGATTTGGTCGACATATAAGTATCGGCGATCCATGCCATGGTTTGGGCGTTTGTGTTCACATCGGGTGCGGGAATGTCGTGCTCGGGCCCAATATTTTCGCCCAGGGCATACGTAAACCTGCGGGTAATGCGCTCCAGCTCGGGCAGGCTGTAATTCCTGGGATCTATTTGAATTCCGCCCTTAGCGCCGCCATAAGGCAGGCCGGCCAGAGAGGTTTTCCAGGTCATCCACATTGCAAGGGCTTTTGCGGCATCTACATCTACGGTGGGGTGGTAACGCAGCCCGCCCTTGTAAGGCCCAAGCGCATTGTTGTGCTGCACCCTGTAGCCGGTAAAGATCTCCACCTCACCATTGTCCATTTTTACGGGAAAATGCACGATGAGTTCATTATTGGTGATAGCGAGGATTTTCCTGATGTTAGGGTTTAGATCAATTAAATCGGCTGTTTTATTGAACTGTTGCTGAACAGTTTTAAACATGCTTTGTTTGGTAGCTTTTTTAGCAGTAATCATTTTTGTCTTATCTAAAGTGTTCACAATTAAATTTTCTTTCTTCTTTCCAGGTGCAATCTGTTCTATGATCACAGTTAAAGCAGAGGCCTTTCAGGATTTCGGGTGGTAAACTGTGGGCCAGCTCTGTTTCTTTAGAGTTGATCATTGTTTTTTCTAGCAGCATAGTAGTTTCAAATTTTGTTTTGCTCCTAAAAGACAAAGCCTGTGCCTACTTCAATGATTTCTGAAACTGAATTGTTTATTGATCTAAATATCAGTAAAATAGATTTGTTTTATGCTGAAGTGGAGGAAGGGCAGGGAGAGGGGGAATTACCCGGCCGGGGAGATTTGTACCGGTGTCAAAAAAGGCATTTTAGAAGTGCAACTTTCTATAAGCTGGATGTATTTTCAGAAAATACCTGAAGGAGGTTGCCCGGAAGGTTGGGGTAGAAAATTTCTTTTGGAATATCAACATAAAGGGGGCTCAAAAATGGCATTTTTGAGCCCCTTTCATATAAAAATGTTCAGGTTTTGTTTTATTATAAGCAGGCAACCTGCTGTATGCACCATTTTAAAAGTGCGCATTATTTCTTCTGAAGTTGATTCAGAAATTAGTTGCAAAACAACATTTTTGAGAGGTATGAGCAGTCATAATTTCAGGATTGACCCCTAAAATGTATAACTGATGACCCCTCTTAAGAAAAATGATGTTCCCGGGGTAAAATGGATTTCTTCAACAGGTTCTGTTTCAAAAGAAAGTCGGGATGCTGTTGCAAATTGGGTTTCATTCCATTCAGTATCAAAGAGGTTCTGAATATTCACTCCAACATGCCATTTTTGAAACTCATATCCCAGATTGAAGTCAAAAACCGTATAGCCTTCGGCCACTATGCTGTTGTCTTCATTGGCAGGGCGCGAGGAGAGGTGCCGCATGGAAATTCCGGAGTAAATCCCCGAAGTTAAATCTAAATTAAGACTACCTGTAAGGGTGAAATCTGGTGCCAGGGGAATGTAATTACTGTTGCCAGGAGCGTTTAGGGCGCGGGCAACAGTGTATGTGGCATCAAGGTTCCCGTACAGCCAGTTTAAGGGCTGGTACTGCAGGCTAAGATCTACACCTTTACGTTCGGTTTTGCCGCTGGGCTCCACGATTCCGGCATCACCCACGTACACAAATTCCTGTTCGAGAAAAAGGTACCAAAAAGCTGTATTTATCATCATATTTGGAACCGGTTTCCAGATCATTCCCAGGTCGCTGCCGTAAGCTGCGGGTAAAATATTTTCTGAAGCTTTTCGCACTACCACTCTGGTGTCATTAGAATGGAAACCTTTACCTGCCTTCAGGTAGAGCTGTAAATTATTTTTTGCGTTATAAAGAAAGTTGAGTTTTGGGCTAAGAATGCTTTTTTCTTCAGAAAGCGTTGAATATTCGGGAGCGAGACGATCGTAGTATTCAAAATTAAAGTGATCAACCCGAATTCCGGGGTTGATGGTCCATTTTCCGAGGTGCAGTTCAGCATTGATATAAGCGGCAAGATTGGTCTCGTTAATGTCGCCCAGGCTGAAGTAGGAGAGGGTGGAAAGGCGCTGGTAGGTGTGCGACAGTTCGTTCTCTTCGCTTTGGTCATTCCGCAAACTGATACCCGCCTGCAGGTCGCCGTACCATTTTTTAAAATTAAACCTGTTGTGGTATTCAGAATTTAACCCCAACATGGTTCTTGTTTCCTGTTGTTTTATCTGGTCACCAAATTCGGGGTCTTCAAGGAAGAAAGTGAAGTTTGAGAACAACAGAAAATCATATTCTGAATAGTAAACTTTATTCCTGACCGAAGATTTTTCATTTATTTGATGATCGTATTCCACAATAAGGTTGGTGCGTGAAGTTTCGCCCCCCTCGGTGTCATCTATAGCGCCAAACCTGGAGATCATGCCGCTTTGAACCGCCCTTAGCGGAATTTGCCCCGAGGCATCCCAGGTACTGGAAAACTTTGAGATACTAGCTTTTAAAGAATTGGCTGGCCCTACCTTACCGGCATATTTTGCCATAAGGTTGATGCGGTTAAAGTTCTGCGGACTCTCAAAAGGGCCGTCTGTGGCAAGGTATTCTGATGCAAGGTATAGGCTGTGGTTTTGCTTATTAAGCAGGCTGAACATTCCCAACAGCCTTTGTGAATTGAATTGTCCTGCTTCGGCTTTAATCAGGTTGTTCTCAAGTCTGTCTTTGGTTTTAAAGGAAACAAAACCTGCAGTTGCAAAATTGCCTTTTTCAGTATTGTAAGGCCCTTTTCCAAAGGCCACCCCTTCAATTGTTTCAGGAATCAGGAAGTGCAAATCGCTATAACCCTGGCCGTGAGCATGAGAGACGAGGTTTACCGGCATTCCGTCTACTCCAATGCTTATATCGGTCCCGTGGTCAATATCAAAACCCCGCAGAAAGATCTGTTCGGCTTTTCCACCACCTGCATGTTGCCCAATGATCAAACCCGGGACTTTTCGGAGTAGATCCTGGGAGGAAGTAACCGGATTGATGTTAATATTTACTTTGCTGAACACTTCCAGAGAATTAAGTCCGGGGGTGAGAACAACTTCGTTGATGAGGTTGAGCTTTTCCTGCAACTCGATGGTATTTTTACCTGTATGGGCTATAAATGTGAAGCTTTTATAGCCAATATGGCTCACCCGGATGGAATCCCCGGCTTTGGCCTGCAGGGAAAATTGCCCCAGGGAAGAAGTGTGGGCGTGATTTTCGTTGTTCAGGTTATAGATATATGCCTCTGCAACAGGGGAATTGTCATGGTTAATTACAGTTCCCGTTATGGTTTGAGCTTTTCCCGATATAAAACTAAAGCTTACAAATAAAAGAAAGAGGATTTTGTAGGGGGTAGAAAGGTACATGCAACTGGTATTTTTAAAGCTGCAATTTTAACACATTCTTTGTAGTACAAAGAGTAAAATTCTGGAAAACTGAAAGATTTTTATAAAAATGGTTAGCTGGTTTTAGTTCAGGAAGTTAATTGCGGGCGAGGGTTTGGAGGGTTGATCTACCCAAAAAGCAAAAATCCCGCAACAAAAGTTGCGGGATTTTTTTTGCGGAGAAAGAGGGATTCGAACCCCCGGAGGTGTTACCCTCAACAGTTTTCAAGACTGCCGCAATCGACCACTCTGCCATTTCTCCTTAGCGGATGCAAATATAAAAAGCTTTTTTTAATATGGAACAATAAAATCCACATTTTAAAAGAAGAATTTTCAGCCCCGTCACTAAACTTCATATTTGCAGGCCTTTAAAAATAAAAATATTTTCAATTTTTCCTTAAGTACCAGCTAATGCCACGATTCATTGCTTTTCTGAACATCAGTACTTGGATTTCCGGGGATATTAAATATATTTGCCTCAGTTCATATTTTTATTAAACGAGTTATCAAGAAAGGTTGAGGGATTAGACCCTGTGAAGCCTTAGCAACCCTCCATTGGAGAAGGTGCTACGTTCTACCACGCCCGCGTGGATAGATAACGACAAGAATTCTTTCCCGTCTTCTTTTTTGATAGCCCTATTGCGCAAACAAATGTCAAAGATAGAAGACCTGCTTTCAGAAAAAATATTGATCCTCGATGGGGCTATGGGCACCATGTTGCAGGAATATAAATTTACCGAAGAAGATTTCCGCGGAAAACGCTTTGCCCAATGGCCGGTGCCGCTTCAGGGAAATAACGACCTTCTTTCGATAACCCAGCCCTCGGCTATTGCACAAATCCACCGGAAATATTTTGATGCAGGAGCAGATATCGTGGAAACCAATACTTTTTCGGGCACCAGCATCGCCATGGCCGATTACCAGATGCAGGAGCTGGTCTACGAACTCAATTTTGAATCGGCCCGCATTGCAAAAGAAGTAGCGCGCGAAGTAACGCTCGAAACCCCTCAAAAACCCCGTTTTGTGGCAGGTGCTATAGGCCCCACAAATAAGACAGCCAGCATGTCTCCCGATGTTAATGACCCTGGATTCAGAGCTATTTCTTTTACTGAATTATCTGCTGCTTATAAAGAGCAGGCAAAAGCTTTGATCGATGGGGGAGTAGATGTGCTGCTGGTAGAGACGGTTTTTGACACCCTCAATGCCAAAGCTGCCCTTTTTGCCATAGAAGATCTCAGGGAAGAACTTAAAATTGATATTCCCGTTATGATTAGCGGTACGATCACCGATGCCTCCGGAAGAACATTGAGCGGGCAAACGGCCGAAGCCTTTCTCATCTCTATTTCTCACATTCCGCTTCTCAGCGTGGGCTTTAACTGTGCACTTGGGGCCAAACAATTAACTCCGCACCTCGAGGTCCTGGCCCGTAAAAGCCATTTTGGGGTATCGGCTTACCCCAATGCCGGGCTGCCCAACGCGTTTGGCGAGTACGACCAGAGCCCCAAAGAAATGGCAGGCCAAATAAGGGAATACCTGTCCCGTGGTCTCGTAAATATCCTTGGCGGTTGCTGCGGAACTACGCCAGCACACATTAAAGCTATTGCTGAAGTAGCTAAAGATTACCAGCCACGAAAATTCCAAAGGGAAGCCCTTCAACCTGAAATTGAATAGATCATGATTGCAGAAAAAAGTACGCCTGAAAGCACATTTTTGAGAGGTAAGCAGGAGCGTTATTTAAAACTTTCGGGCCTGGAACCACTGGTGGTAACACCTCATTCTAACTTCATCAACGTGGGGGAACGCACCAATGTTGCCGGTTCCAAAAAGTTCCTGAGGTTGATCAAAGAAGAAAAATATGACGAGGCGCTCTCAGTTGCCCGAGACCAGGTTGAAGGCGGGGCTCAGATCCTGGATGTAAATATGGACGACGGACTCATAGAAGGGAAGGAAGCCATGGTCAAATTCCTGAACCTTGTTGTCGCCGAACCCGATATTGCCCGTGTTCCTGTCATGATCGATAGCTCGAAATGGGAGATCATAGAGGCCGGTTTGCAGGTGGTGCAGGGAAAATGTGTCGTAAACTCCATCAGCCTGAAAGAAGGGGAAGAAGAATTCCTTACCCACGCCAAAAAAATAAGGCGTTATGGGGCGGCTGTGGTGGTCATGGCCTTTGATGAAGTTGGCCAGGCCGACAATTACGAACGCCGAATAGAGATTGCCAAACGCTCTTATGAGCTGCTTACGCAAAAGGCCGGTTTCCCTCCCGAAGACATCATCCTCGATCTTAATATTTTTCCGGTGGGCACGGGAATGGAAGAGCACCGGCGTAATGCGATAGATTTTATTGAAGCCACGCGCTGGGCTAAAGAAAATCTGCCACACGTAAATCTCAGCGGTGGCGTGAGCAATGTCTCCTTTTCTTTCCGCGGAAATGATCCCGTGCGCGAAGCCATGCATTCGGTATTTCTGTACCACGCCATCAAAGCCGGTATGAATATGGGCATTGTGAACCCGGCCTTGCTTGAAGTGTACGACAATATTCCCAAAGACCTGCTTGAACATGTAGAAGATGTGATCTTAGATCGCAGGGATGATGCTACAGAACGTTTGTTAAGTTTCGCCGAAACGGTTGTGGGTACTGCAAAAGAAAGCAAAACAGATCTTTCCTGGAGAGAAAAACCGCTGCAGGAGCGCATCACTCATGCGCTGGTAAAGGGCATAGACGAATATATAGTACAAGATGTGGAGGCGGCAAGGGCCAGTTCCTCCCGCACTTTAGATGTTATAGAAGGTCCTTTAATGACCGGAATGAATGTGGTGGGAGATCTCTTTGGAAGCGGAAAAATGTTCCTTCCCCAGGTAGTAAAGTCGGCCAGGGTTATGAAAAAAGCCGTGGCACATTTGCTGCCGTACATTGAGGAGGAGAAAAAAAACCTTGCCCCCTTGCCCCAAGAGGGGGAAGCTTCAACTTCCCCTTCGGGAACAGGAGGGGCTGGCAAAATCCTTCTCGCCACAGTTAAAGGTGATGTGCACGACATCGGGAAAAATATCGTGAGCGTGGTGCTGGCCTGTAACAATTACGAGATTATCGACCTTGGGGTGATGGTGCCGCCCGAAAAGATCATCGAAACCGCCAAAACCGAGAATGTTGATGCTATAGGCCTTAGCGGACTCATCACACCTTCCCTTGATGAAATGGCTTTTCTGGCTGCCGAAATGGAACGGCAAAATTTTACCGTGCCTCTGCTTATTGGCGGCGCTACAACTTCAAAAGCGCATACTGCTGTGAAGATTGACACCCGGTACAGCAATGCCGTGGTTCACGTGAACGACGCTTCCCGTGCGGTTACGGTGGTGGGTGACCTGCTTAAAGAGAAAACCCGCGAACAATATAAAGCCGAATTAAAGGCTGAATACGACACCTTCAGAAAGAACTTCAAAAAAAGAAGTAAGGTAAAAGAATATTTAAGCATAGCTGAAGCGCGCCAGAATAAATACCAGATCGACTGGAAAACTGAAGATATTTTTAAACCCAATCATCCAGGGCTGCAGGTAATTGAAGATCTTGAGCTGGAAAAACTTCAGCCTTTTATTGACTGGACGCCTTTTTTCAGAAGCTGGGAGCTGCACGGTAAATACCCCGCCATCCTTACCGATGAAGTGGTGGGGGAGCAGGCCACTGCGCTCTTTAAAGATGCCAGAGAACTGCTGAAAAAGGTCCTCGACCAGAAATTGCTGAAGGCTAAAGCTGTTTACGGTCTTTTCCCTGCAAACACTATAAATGATGACGATATTGAAGTTATGGCTGAAGAATGGGGTGCCAAAAATGTCATTTTTAGGACCCTTAGGCAGCAATTGAGCAAGTATGAGGGCAAACCAAACTTCGCCCTGGCCGATTTTGTCGCCCCTAAAGAATCGGGCCTTCAGGATTATATTGGCTGTTTTTGTGTTACCACCGGCTTTGGCACCGATGAGCTGGCAAAGAAATTTGAACAGGAGCACGACCAGTATAACGCTATCATGATCAAAGCCCTTTCCGATCGTCTTGCTGAAGCTTTTGCTGAATACCTGCACAGGCAAATTCGCACCAAAGATTGGGGTTACGCTCCCAATGAAGATTTCAGTAATGAAGAATTGATCAAAGAGAGCTATAAAGGCATTCGGCCGGCACCGGGATATCCGGCCTGCCCCGATCATCTTGAAAAAATAACGATTTGGGAGCTTCTTGGAGTAGAGCAGAAGATAGGCGTGAAACTTACCGAAAGCCTTGCCATGTGGCCTGCGGCCAGTGTTAGCGGCTACTATTTCGCGCATCCCGAAGCGCGCTACTTCGGAGTTGGAAAAATCACCAATGACCAGGTAGCCGACTTTGCTGAAAGAAAGGACATGCCACTTGAAGAAGCTCAAAAATGGCTTCACCCTTCCATGGCCGATGATTAAAAACAAAACTCAAACCTTTCCGAATTAAAGAATTACACCAAAATGAAAATTACAGAACACTTAAGTGCTTCAGAAAATAAAACCCTTTTCTCTTTCGAGATCCTGCCCCCTCTAAAAGGGCAAAATATCCAGTCAATTTTTGACGGGATTGATCCTCTAATGGAATTTAAACCTCCGTTTATTGATGTGACCTACCACCGGGAAGAATATGTGTACATTGAGCGGGCCAAAGGTTTGCTGGAAAAGAGGGTGGTGCGAAAAAGGCCCGGAACTGTTGGGATTTGCGCGGCCATACAGAGTAAGTACAAAGTAGATGCCGTGCCTCATATTTTGTGCGGCGGCTTTTCTAAAGAAGACACCGAAAATTTTCTCATAGATCTCGATTTTTTGGGCATCAAAAATGTAATGGCCCTAAGAGGGGATGCGGTAAAAAGTGAGATCTATTTTACGCCCGATCCGCAGGGGCACAATTATGCCAATGAACTGGTAGAACAAATTTCGGCTATGAACCGCGGCAGGTTTCTCGATGAAGCCCTCGAAAATGGTCATCATACCGACTTTTGCGTTGGGGTGGCGGGATACCCCGAAAAACACATGGAAGCCCCCAGCCTTGAAAAAGATATTCAGCGGTTAAAAACGAAAATAGAGGCCGGTGCCGAATATGTGGTAACTCAAATGTTCTTCGATAATCAAAAGTTCTTTGAGTTTGTGAAGCAGTGCAGGGAAAGCGGGATCAACGTGCCCATCATTCCCGGGCTTAAGCCCATAGCCACAAAAAAACAGCTCACGGTGATTCCGCATCGTTTTCACGTAGACCTGCCCAACGATCTTACCCGCGAAGTGGAAAAGTGCAGGAGCAACCAGGAGGTACACCAGGTAGGCATCGAGTGGTGTATCGCCCAGAGTAAAGAACTGGTAGCTGCCGGTATCCCTGTGCTGCATTATTATTCCATGGGGAAAAGTTCAAACATCAAAGCAATAGCTTCGGAAGTTTTTTAGGAAACAGGCTGTCGAAAATGCCATTTTTGGCAGCCTTTTCCTGAAATTTCTTTAGAATGTTTGAAGCGAGGTTTATCTGCCGGTATAAGACTGAAGCATGTGTGTAAAGCGGGTTATTTAGCCAGATTTATCCATACAGGAACGTGGTCACTGGTCTTTTCCCATCCCCGCACATGTTTGTCAATTCCGGCGTCTTTCAGTTTCATATCTAATTTTGGACTCAGCAAAAAATGATCTATACGTAAACCTGCATTTCTCTGGTATGCATTTCTGAAGTAGTCATAGAAGGTATAAATGGTCTCTTCGGGGTATAATTTCCTGATGGCATCTGTCCACCCCTGGGCGGCAAGCTTATGAAATGCTTCCCGAACCTCGAGCCTAAACAGGGCATCATTTATCCATCTTTCTGGTTTATAGACATCTTTTTCAGTAGGCATTACGTTATAATCGCCGGTGAGCACAACAGGTTTGTTCATATCGAGTAGTTGCTTTGCTCTTGCCGAAAGCCTGTCAAACCAGCGCAGCTTGTAATCGAACTTTGGTCCCGGTGCCGGGTTCCCGTTTGGGAGGTAGAGGCAGCCAATAGTAATATCATTTACCACGGCTTCAAGATACCGGCTTTGCTCGTCTTCGGGCTCTCCTTCCAGCCCGCGGACGGTTTCTTTAATTTCAAGTCCGGTTTTTGCAAGTATGGCAACGCCATTCCAGCGTTTTTGCCCATGCCAGATAGCGGTATACCCGGCATTCTCTATTTCCTGTTTTGGAATTTTCTCATCGGGGGCTTTTAACTCCTGGAGGCAGGCTACATCTGGATTTGTTTCCTTCAGCCATTTCAGCAGAACGGGCAGGCGGGCGTTAATTCCATTTACATTATAGGTGGCTATCCTCATTTTAGAGGTTTAAGCTGCAGCACCTTCCCGTTGTCTTCATCTGTAAGCACCCAAATACTGCCATCGGGGCCCTGTTCCACATCGCGTACCCTGGTGGTAAGCGGGATGCGTTCTACTTCCTGGGCCTTATCGCCGTTCACATTTACCCGCACAATCCCGGCAGCTGTAAGTCCGCCAATCATCATGCTGTCTTTCCATTCCGGGAAAAGGTCGCCATCATAAAAGATCATCCCCGAAGGCGAAATAGTAGGCGTCCAGTGAATAACGGTATCTGCAAATTCGGGGCGGGTAGTGGGTCTGGGAATTTCGGTTCCGTCGTAGTTATCTCCCCAGCTCACCACCGGCCAGCCGTAATTCTTTCCGGCTTTGGCGGGTTGCAGTTCGTCACCACCCATGGGGCCCATTTCGGCTACCCAAAGCTCCCCGGTTTGTGGGTGAATGGCTGCACTTTCAATATTTCTATGTCCGTAAGACCATATTTCATCCTGGGCGTTTGCATTTTCAAAATCAGGGTTTTCTTCAGAAGCAGTTCCGTCGTCTTCCAGTCTTACCACGGTTCCCAGGTGGTTTGACAGATCCTGGGCCGGATCAAATTTAAACCTTTCAGCAAGGGTGAGAAAAATGTCATTTCCTTCAGTAAAAAGAATGCGACCTCCAAAATGGTTAGGGCCTTCAACTTTTGGTTCCATGCGAAAGATGGTTTCAAAATCCTGAATGGAATTCCCTTCAAGTTTTCCTCTACCCAGCGCGGTAGAAGCAGTTCCATTGTCGCCGGGTTCAGAAAAAGACAGATAGATGTATTGATTTTCGTCAAAGTCTGGATGCAGGGCTACATCGAGCATCCCGCCCTGTCCCTGTGCAAAAACTTCAGGGGTGCCCGTTAGTGGTTCTGAAAGGGTACTGTCTTTAAGGATGCGTACTGTTCCTGCTCTTTCAGTAAGCAGCAGCCTGCCGTCTGGCAAAAATGCCATTCCCCAGGGATGATCAAGGTTTTCTACTATTTTGCGCACCTTCACATCGCCTGCATTGGTCCTTACAGTAGATTTTTGGGCTAAAGCTGCAAGACTGAAGAGTAAAAGGCTCAAAAATGAAACCAGAATTTTTTGTTGCCCCGATAGTGGGAGTGCAACAGCCTGTGATCGTGTATTTCTTTTCATAACAAAGGTTTTACTTACCTAAGATAGAAAGACTTGCGCCTGCTTACAAGCTGATTAATAAAGACTTAACACAGCGGGTTGAAGCTTTATAATATTTTATGATCCTGCAGGTGAGCCAGGTAAAAAAAAGGGTGGAATAAGAGGGTTTGCCAAATACAGCAATGACTGCCGGTTTCGAAATATTATCTTTCAAAAATGGTATTTTTCGGCCTTTTTTTCTTCGGAAGTTATTCGCGCGGAATTTGTAGCACAAAAGCAGTTTCCCTATCGCTGGAAGTTACTTTTAGCTCGCCCTGATGTGCTTTTGCAATTTCCGAAGCAATAAAAAGTCCCAACCCCAGGCCTTTCTTGTTAGAACTTCCACTCTCGCTGTAAAAAGGCTGAAAGAGATGGGTGAGGTCTTCATCTGGAATTTTCTCCCCCGAATTTACCACTCTCAACTCGAAGTAATCGCTGTTAGTTTTGGCCTCCACCTTGATCTGCGTTTCAGAACTCCCGTGTTCATGGGCATTTCCAAGCAGGTTTGACAGCAGTTGCCCAATCCGGTTCTTGTCACAGTTCACCTCATGTTCAAGCTTACTGCTAAAAGTTATTTTCCTCTCGGGAGAAATTGCCCTTATTTCTTTTATCACCTGTTTTATCATCTCTTCCAGGCTTTTGTTGTGCCTTTCTTTTTCGAGAATAATGCCTTCTCCCATTTGGCCGCGGGCAAAATCGAGTATATTCTCAATAAGTGCCTGCATCCTGTAAGAGGTAGATTTTATAAGGGCGGCATTGCGAAGGGTAAAATCTTCTTTCGACATTTTGAGCAGAATGTCTGCACTCATGCGCATCGTTGCGATAGGGTTCTTGAGGTCATGCCCCAAAATGGCGATGAATTGATCGCGAAGCCGGGCAATTTTCTTTTCTTCCTTTAAGCTGTCTTCGCTGATCTTAATTTTTTCTACGGCATCGAGGTGAAAGGAGATCAGCTCGGCATAAAGCCGGAACATCGTGGCGATCTCGGGGGTGTCAATCTCTTTGGGTTTCGGGTCTATGGCGCAAAGTGTACCAAAGAATTCCCCATTTTTCCTGTAGAGCGGCACCGAAATATAGCTCTGGAAACCGTACATTTTTGGCGTGTGATGGTCGCAATACCCGGCATCTTTAGCAACGTTGTTGATAACCACAGCCTCCCGGCCTTGATGCACTTCATGGCAAATTGTGGTCTCCACATCCAGTTCGTCGCCGGGTTTTAACCCAAACGAGATAAGGTCGTGCGTGGCGCAGGTTACCCAGCGGTGATCTGTGACCCGGGCAATGGCGGCAAACCCCATTTTTGTGGTACGGCAAACAACTTCCAGCAGTTGCGGCACAACCGAAATTTGATTTATGGCAGCAACGTCACCAGATAAATCCAGAGGAGAATTGACTTTGATAGGTATATGTTTTTAAATTCCTAAAGCAATTGACAAATTACAAATAATAAATTAAACCCAGATTGTTTGGGGGGAACAATAAGGAAATTCACGGCCCTGGCTTCTCTTGAATGTGTTTAACCGCTTAATTCTGAACTTAATTTACTTACTCCGGGTCGAGGGATTTCAGGGTCTCCAGCACGTTCTGTTCGGTTTTATAGAGTTTTTCCCTGCAAATTTTGAGCAGGGCAGAGGCGCGTTTCACCTTCGCATCGAGCTCGTCTATGCCAATTTCGGCATTTTCCATCTCCCTTACAATCTCCTGTAATTCAGAAAAAGCTTCGGTGTATGTGATTTTTGTTCCCATTATGTACTTTCGGTATTTTTGATTTCTGCGGAAGCTTTTCCGTGGAAAAATTCGGTTTCTACCAGGTCTCCGGGGGCCACGGTAGCCGAGCTGGTAACGATTTTGCCGTTTTTTCGGGTAATGCTGAAACCCCGCTTCAGGATGTTCTTTGGTGACAGCAGTTCTACTGAAGTAGCGATGTTTTTTAAATTGGCAGCTTCATACTTTAAGACCACTTTGCCTTCTAAAGCCATTGTTTGCCTGAAAGATGAAAGCTTGTTTTTCTCACGGTCTAGGCTCCTGCCGGCCAGGAATCCGAAAGAACTCGACAGGTTTGAGAGCCGTGTTTCCTGCCTCTCAAAAAGCAGGTTTGCTCCGGCCGTTATTTTCTGGATATTTTCTTTTAGAGGCTGTGAAAAATTATGGAATTCCTGAAGTAGGAATTCGGCTATTTTAGTGGGGGTAATAAAGCTTTTGTAGCTCACAAGCTCACTAACGGTCTCGTTCGTGGAATGTCCTATGCCGGTCAAAACGGGAAGGGGAAACCTGGCAATCTCTTTTGCCAGCTGGTAATTGTCATAACAGCTTAGGCCTATATCGCCACCGCCACCGCGAATTATGGCAACGGCATCAAAGATTTTTTTGTGATGTTTTATCTTTTTGAGCTGGGCAGTGATCGTTCCCACAGCTCTTTCCCCCTGTAAAATGGCAGGAAAAAGTTTATACTGAAACCGGTAACCCCACGGGTTGTTCTCAATCACATTGATAAAATCCTGATAGCCTTTGCTGCTGCTCACCGAAATAATGCCAATAGTCTTGGGGAGTTGAGGTAAAAGTTGCTGTTTGTTGGCATCAAAAAGATCTTCGGCGATGAGTTTTTTTATAGCCTCGGCGCGTTGTTTTGCCAGTTTGCCCAGGGTGTATTCGGGGTCAATATCCTGAATGTTAAGTGCCAGGCCGTAAACCGAATGGTAGGTGACGCTGGCCTGCACTACCACGCTCATGTCATCGCGCAGGTCTTCATTTAAGACATTTCTGAATTTTTGGTTGATCTGCTCAAAATTCGATTTCCAGATGTTTCCGCGTAGTTCGGCGATGATCTTTCCGTTCTTTTTTTCCACAAGATCGGGATAGCAGTGGCCCGTGTGGGGGTAATGGTTGAGCTTTACGATTTCCGCTTTTACCCAAACCACCCTGCTGCAATAGCTGTTGATCACATTTTCAATAGCTTGGGTAAGCTTGGAGAGTGGAAAAACTTGTTTGGCAGGCATAGTTTGATCTTCCCAGCTAAGATATTGCAATAATTCTTTCCTGAAAACTATTGTCTCAAAAATGGCATTTTTGAAAGCTTTTCTGGAGCAGCATCAATTTGAATGATTTACAAATCTTATTTTCTTATAAGCCCGGTGAAGGGAGCGCTGCTGCTTTTGTTACTTTTGAAGGAAAATCTACTTTTTATGAGCAACAAGATATCTCCCCGGCTCTTTGAGCCACTCAAAATAAAATCTATAGAATTCAAGAACCGCATTGGGGTCTCTCCCATGTGTATGTACAGCAGTGAAGAGGGTTTTGCCAATAACTGGCATCTGGTTCACCTGGGAACCCGCGCTACAGGTGGAGCCGGACTAGTTATTTCTGAAGCTACCGCGGTATCTCCCGAAGCCCGCATCACCCCCGATGACCTGGGGATATGGAAAGATGAACACGTAGAAAAACTGAAGGAAATAACGGCATTTTTGGAATCACAGGGAAGTATTCCCGGCATTCAGCTGGCACATGCCGGAAGAAAAGCCTCTACCAGCAGCCCCTGGCAGGGTGGCAGGTACCTCTCTCCAGAGGAAAGAGGATGGCAGCCGGTAGCTCCTTCGGCAATTCCTTTTTATGATGATAATCCGGAGCCTGAAGCATTGGATCCCGAGGGAATCGGGAAAGTGATCTCCGATTTTAGAGAGGCTTCAAAAAGGGCATTTCTGGCTGGTTTTAAGGTGCTGGAGATCCATGCCGCCCATGGATATTTGTTGCACCAGTTCCTGTCTCCGTTAAGCAACCAGAGAACAGACGATTACGGCGGATCTTTTGAAAACAGGATAAGACTCTTGCTGGAAGTTACGCGTGCCGTGAAAGAAAACTGGCCCGATGATCTCCCGCTGTTCGTGAGGATCTCGGCGACCGATTGGGCTGAGGGCGGCTGGAATGAGCAAGAATCGGTTGCACTGGCAAAGCTCCTTAAGAAAGAAGGTGTAGATTTGATAGACTGTTCTTCGGGCGGACTTGTGCCGGGGGTGAACATTCCGGTGGCGAAGAAGTACCAGGTGCCATTTTCAGAAAAAATAAAGAAAGAATCGGGCATCATGTCGGCTGCTGTAGGGTTGATCACCACGCCACAGGAAGCCGAAGAAGTGCTGCAGCAGGAACAGGCCGACCTTATCCTGCTGGGCAGGGAACTGCTTAGGAACCCCTATTTCCCGCTGGAAGCCGCTGCCGCATTGAATGCTGAAACAGACTGGCCCAATCAATATTTGCGGGCGAAAAGGCTAAAATAGAAAATGAGGTTGTTTTAAAAGTACTACTTCAGTCGCATTGAAATGATTTCAGGCTTTTGAGTTCTGAAAAAATTTCCGAAAGATGTAGTGCTTTAAGACAACCTCATTTCAGTTTAAAAATTCCGCAGAAATTTTAAAGAATTATCCAGTCTACAATTGAGCCCACCACGGCGATGATGATTGCCAGCCACAGGGACGGCATAAAACCGTGGGTTTTGAAGCCGGTACTCAATTTATCGGCCAGTTCTATGATGATTGCATAGGCGATGATCCTGGTGATGAAGCCCAAACCGAGGAAGTAAAAGATCCCTAAAGTGGCAATATTGAGCACGGCGGTGAGGATCCAGCTTAAAAAGAAGCTGAGAACCCCAATGAGCAGGGCAACCACTATGGCTGTTTTCCAGCCTTTGAGTTCTACTTTGGGAAACATTTTTGCTGCGAACAGGAGCACAGCGGCGTCAATAATGATATGTATTAGCCAGCTTAACATATTTGGTTGGTTTTAAAGGTTGGTTTTTTGCTATTTATTCTTCGGTGTCGCTTATTTTTTCGGCCTGTTTCTTTAATTCGTTCACGTTGGTTTGGTAAGGCTTTTCCTTTAGCACTTTTGCCACGTGCACCAGGTTGTGAACCATGTGATACAGATTGCGGTTGGTAAAAAAATGCCTGTCGCCATTGGCCTCGATATAAGCAGGGCCCGGCCCCGCCTTACCCACGTAGTAGCTAAAGGCATTTACCGGAATGGTGAAACCGTGTTCGGAAAGGTCAAAACAGATGCTGGAAATGGCCTTTTTGGCCCCATCTTCATTTCCGTCTACCATTACGCCGCCCACTTTGTTAAAGCTAGGGTACTGGCCAGTTTCTTCATCGGCTTCGCTCCAGATGCCGTCAAACCTTTCGGCTACAAGTTTTGCCACGGCACTGCGATCGCCCCGCCATATGGGGGTGGCAATGATCATTATGTCACTTTCCTTTACTTTCTTAAGGATTTGCGGCCACTCATCGCCCTCCCCTTCGTCGGAAGTATTTCCGAATTTTACATGGTGATCTACTACCCGGATTTCTTCGGTCTCCACCTCAAGATCGGCAAAGATTTTTTCAGCCTGTTTAATAAAGGCAGAAGTATTGGAAGTTTCAGGAGATTTTTTAAGGGTACAGTTTAAAAATAGTGCTTTTAAAGCCATAATTTATCGCATGTTTGTGGCACCGTCCATTTGGTGCTTTAGTTTAAGATTTCCTTTTGGTTCTTTTTTTAGTTTGGAGGGGACTTCATCGCCCACCGGGCCTTTCCCAATGGTGATTCCGCCATCGGCAGAGAACACGGCACCGGTAACATAAGAAGCTTCATCTGATGCCAGGAAGAGGTATACATTGGCAATTTCTTCGGGTGTGCCACGGCGGCCAAGAGGCGTGGCGCTCATCATTTGTTTTTCTATCTTCTTGGTGATCTCACTGGTTTCTTTGTGCGTCCATGCGGTATCGATTGGGCCGGGAGCAACACAGTTTGCCCTGATCCCGTTCTTTGCCTGCTCGGCAGCGACTCCTTTCATAAAGGCGTGCATAAAGCCTTTGGTGCCGCCGTAAGGCGTGATGTTAGGGATGCCGATCTTACCTGCTTCCGAACCTGCTGAAACTATACAGCCCTTCGTTTTTTTAAGATGTGGAATGGCATATTTGGTCATCAAAAATGCCGTTCTCAGGTTGTTTTTCAGGAGATTGTCAAAAGCTGCAGGAGAAAACTCGTCTATGGTGTTTACTTCGGGATAAACCCCTGCGTTATTGATGAGGATGTCGAGACGGCCAAAGTGTTTTACGGCGGTTTCTATGGCATCTTTGGCATTCTCTTCCGCAGAAATATCGGCAGAGTAGCCAATGGCCTTCCCTTTAGATTTTTTGATGTCGCTAATGACGTCTTTTACCGGGTCTTGCGGCATTCCTACTAAAAATACCTGGGCTCCTTCGGCTGCAAATTTCTTAGAAATGGCTTCGCCAATTCCCGTGGCCCCGCCTGTTACAATCGCTACTTTTTTTTCCAGTCTGTTCATCTCAATTTTTTTTGGTTTTTATGGCCTTTTACAATGATTTGAAATCGTGAATTTCTAAGTTAGTTTCTTTTTGAGCCTGCAACAAAATGATTAAGAAAGCTTTAGCTGTTTTTTTCTCAAATCTTAACGCCTTGCAGGAAATTGAGGCTGGTGCCCGTTAAGACAATGCTAATCCTTCGGGAATGAAAAGAAAATCGGGTATCTTGTAGTAAATAAAATAAAAACTCTTCAAATATGAGGTCAATTTGGAACGGCTCAATAAGTTTTGGCCTGGTCACTATTCCTATTAAAATGTATTCGGGCAGCGAAGAAAGAAAGCTGGACCTTGATATGCTCGACAAAAATGACCATGCCCGAATCCGGTACAAGAGAGTGAACGAAGTGACAGGGGAAGAAGTGGCCTGGAAAGATATTGTGAAAGGGTACCGGCAGGACGATTCTTACATAGTGCTTGAAAAAGAAGATTTTGACAAGGCCAATATGAAGAAATCGCGCACCATAGATATTGAAGAGTTTATTGAAGAACAGGATGTGGCCGATGTGCTGTTCAAAAAGCCGTATTTCCTGGAGCCACAAAAAGACGGTGAGAAATCTTATAACCTGCTGAAGGCTGCACTCAAGGAAACCGGGAAACTTGGGGTGGCCACTTTTGTGATGCGCGCCAAAGAAAACCTGAGCCTGGTGGGCGTGTACAAAGATGCCCTCGTGCTGCACGTGATTAGGTTTGCTGATGAAATACGTGACCCCACCGAGCTCAAACTTCCAGATACCAAAGTTTCAAAAAAGGAGATCAATATGGCCAAATCTCTAATTGAACAATACACTGAAGAATTCGATTTCGAGAAATATAAAGATGTTTACAACGATCAGCTTCTTAAAATTATCAAGGCCAAAACCGGAGGCAAGAAAGCGAAAGTTGAAAAATTTGAATCAAAAGCCACCCCGGCGACCGATCTTATGGCGCAGTTAAAGGCCAGTCTTGATAAGAAGAAGAAAAAAAGTAAAGCTTCCTAAATGGCACTCGACGAGTACATCAAGAAAAGGGATTTTCAGAAAACCCCCGAACCCGATGCTGCCTATGAAAAGCACAAGGGAAAACTGCGATTTGTAATTCAGCGGCACCGGGCAACCCGTCTGCATTACGACTTGCGCCTTGAAATGGAAGGTGTTTTAAAGAGCTGGGCCGTACCCAAAGGGCCGTCTATGAACCCCGATGATAAGCGTCTGGCGATCATGACCGAAGACCACCCCATAAAATACCTCAGTTTTAAGGGCACCATTCCCAAAGGAAATTATGGGGCAGGGGAAATGAGCATTTGGGATGAAGGCACTTACGAGGCTGCAGGTGGCGAAGGCGAAAGAGACCTTCTTAAAATGCTGAAAAAAGGCGATCTTAAAATTACCTTTTTTGGCACCAAAGTAAAGGGGACTTTTGCCCTTGTGCATACCCGCAGAGGCGGGGAAAAAGACAATCAGTGGCTGCTTATCAAGAAGGCTGATGATTTTTCTACAGACCTGAGTTATGATGCCGAAAACCTGAGCGAACACGCCGGCCGGGAAAAAGTAAAACATCTTGAGGTCAATAAACTGATCAAACCCATGCTTGCCACCAGGGCAAAGGAGATCTTCAATAAAGCCAACTGGATTTTTGAATTAAAGTGGGATGGTTACCGGGCTTTGGCCAGTATCCAAAAAGGCAAAGTAGACCTGTACTCCAGGAACGGGATCTCGTTCAAAGCCAAATTCAAGGAAATTTACGAACAGCTTAAGAATATTCCGCATGATGTGGTGCTCGACGGGGAGATCGTGGCCCTTGACAAGAGCGGAAAACCGGTTTTTCAAAAGCTTCAGAATTACCAGAAGGCACCTTCGGGAGAATTGAGGTATTATGTGTTTGACCTGTTGCACCTAAACGGCCACAACATTATGCACCTGCCACTTTTAGAAAGGAAAAGCCTAATTCCGGAGGTGGTAGAAGACATTCCGCAGGTATATTACTGCGACCATGTAGAGAGCATGGGAAAAGCCTTTTTTGAGCAGGCTGTGGAAATGGGCATGGAAGGTGTGATCGCCAAAAAAGCCGATTCGCAGTACATTCCCGCTTCGAGAAGTGATAAGTGGCTGAAGATAAAAGCCTTTGAAAGCCAGGAGGCATTGATTTGCGGGTATACACAATCGGATAAAGGAGGGGCGTTTGGTTCTTTGATTTTGGGGATGCACCGCGATGAGGAGCTTGTTTATGTTGGGAACTGCGGAACGGGCTTTAGTGAAGATGATAAAAAGGAACTTTTCGATAAATTTCAGGATGTGGTGACTGAAGCCATGCCTTTTAAAAAGAAGCCTTCCTTAAAAGGACGCACGCCCACCTGGCTTATCCCGGAATTGATCTGCGAAATCAATTTTTCTGAATGGACACGGAGCGGACACATGAGGCACCCTTCGTTTAAAGGCCTGCGGATGGATAAACTTCCGCAGGAAGTTACCAAAGAGAAAACGGCAAAGGTGCCCAGGCACAAACCTGTGGCAAAAAAAGAAGAAAACACGCTGGAAATTGGAGGAATTGCAGTGCCTATAAGCAACCTCGACAAGGTGTACTGGCCAAAATCGGGCCTCAGAAAATACGACCTCATTGAATATTACCTGAAAATAAGTGAGGCAATTTTGCCCTTTTTGAAGGACAGGCCACAGAATTTGCACCGGCACCCCAACGGCATACTCGAAGAAGGGTTCTACCAAAAAGATACGGCGGGTATCTTTCCGCATTGGCTGGAATCGACCAAGGTATTTTCTAAGCACAACAATCGCGAACTGGAATATATTATGTGCCAGAATGAAGCCAGTCTTATCTACATGGCGAACCTGGGATGTATAGAAATCAATCCGTGGAATTCGAGGGTTCAGAACCTGCTTCATCCCGATTTTACCGTGATTGACATAGACCCTTCAGAAAAGAACACTTTTGAAGAGGTGATAGAAGTTGCCCGGGCTGCAAAAGAAGTGCTGGATAAAGCTAAAATATCGGGTTACCCCAAGACTTCAGGTTCTAGCGGGATCCATATTTACATTCCGCTGGGCGCGAAATACACTTATGATGAAGCCCGCGATTTTACTAAGATCCTGTGTTATTTTATTCAGGAAAAACTCCCCGATCTCACTTCGATGGAGCGGAATGTGAAAAAAAGGAAAGGCAAAATTTACCTGGATTTTCTTCAAAACCGAAAGGGGCAGACCCTTGCCGCCCCTTATTGTGCCCGGCCAAAACCCGGCGCAACGGTTTCGGCCCCGCTTGAATGGCATGAGGTGCAAGCCGGACTTGACATGAGAGACTTTACGATTAAGACCATGCCGGCCAGGATTGAAGAGAAGCCAGATATCTTTAAACCCGTGTTGGGAAAGGGAATTGACATTGAGAAAGCTATTGAAGCGCTTTCAGGTTAGTTCTTCCCCATATTTTCATATTCCTCCTCGTTTTCATCACTGTCTTCACTTTCGTTGAACTTGTTGTTCAGGAAATATTTGGGGCTTACCCCGTACTTTTCTTTAAAGATCTTGGAAAAGTAGCTACGGTTGTTGAGGCCAATCTGGTCCACGATCTGTGAAATATTATTATCTGATTCGCTAAGCATTTCTTTGGCAGCTTCAAGTTTTACCTGCTGTACATACTTGTTTACCGTAAGGTTGAACATGTATTTAAAGCCTTCCTGAAGTTTGTTGACATTGGTGCCAACTTCCTTGGCCAGTTCATCTACAGAGTAGTTCTTGTTGAGATCCTGGTTTATGATATCGATGGCCCTTTTTACCTTTTCTACATCACTTCTTCGCAGCAGCGTAGATTTGCTGCCGTTCTGTTGATCGTCTATGTACTGGCTAATTTGTTTGGTGAGCATTTCATAAGCTTTACCTTCAAGAAAGATGAATCGCAAAAAGCCAGTGTGTTCTTTTTTTGCAATGGCTTCAACGATATCGGCGGCCTGTATGCTGTAATTTCCCTGGTAATAGAACAGTTCACGGGCCACATCATCTTTGAACAACTGCTCCAGTCTTGGATCAATATCCTTATATCCAAAATTCTTTCTTTTGTTGAATTCTGCCCTTATGATCTCCAGGCTAAAAACGTGCGAGGTCTCATTTGCTTTAAAATAGAGCACATGGCCGTTGTACCCGCTGCTGGAAACAATCACGTTTTGATAGGTGTTGATGGTATGAACATCTTCATTTTCTTCAAAAGCGTGATTTACACGGCCTTCAGAACAGAAAATAAACTTTAAGGGATGAGTTTGATTAATGGTAAAGTGGATCTCCATATCCTTAAAAAAGGTGACATTGTACTCTATGATCCCCAGACCCGAATCAAAGCTGGTGCCTCGAATGAATCCCTGCCCTAGTTTTTCGGGCAGATCTATGGTTAGTTCTCCGGCATCCTTTTTTACCGGGGTCTTGAATTGTTTTGATAAGCTTTCAATGATCTCTTCAACAGGAAGAGCTTTTACAAAAATTTCCATGTTTTGAAAATATTTTAATTTTCTTTCCTCCTATTTTTATAGCTGTATTTAAGGCTCTTACTTTTAGAAAGGAGTGAAACATTTATCTTAAATTTATTTTATTTTTCAAAATAGTCTCCCCAAATTTGTGTTATAAATTGCATATGTTGTGCTAATAACGGTAATCTTTAACAGTGCTTTAGGTTACTTTTGGGATTTGGATTCAAAAAGACTCCGCAAAACCTTGCTCTATGGCATTATTTTATTTGATTTTAGGATTGGAAATCCTGGTAGTTTTAGGAGTGAGTGTTTTTTTGATCCGTAAAGTCTATCATTTGTACCGCGATAAGCGGGAGCGCAAGCGCGACTAACACTTATCCTTTCTTTTTTCTTAGCGGAAATTCTTCATTTGCAGCCTCTGTTTGTGGGGCGTATCTTTGTGAAAACTTTTGATATGGAAAGTATAGATGCGCTGAAATGGCGGTATGCAGCAAAAAAATTTGATCCTGAAAAATTACTTCCTTCAGAAAAGGTAGAGGTCTTAAAAAGGGCTTTTAACCTTACTGCTACTTCTTACGGTTTACAGCCCCTTAAATTAATGGTGGTTCAGAATAAGGAGATTCAGGAAAAGCTGATGAAAGCCTCTTATAATCAAAAGCAGGTGAACACAGCTTCTCATGTGCTGGTGATATGTATTGAACGCAGCGTGAACAAGGCTTTTATAGAAAATTATTTTAAGACCGTACAGGATATTAGAGAAACGCCAGACGAAATCCTTCATCCCTTCAAAGAATCACTGATAGGAGATTTTGAACAAAAACCTGTAGATGAAGTGAAGATATGGGCGACACACCAGGCATACCTTGTTCTTGGAACTCTGCTTACCGTTTGTGCAGTTGAAAAAATCGATTCCTGCCCCATGGAAGGATTCCAGCCAAATGAATACGACAGGATCCTGGAACTTGAAAAATATGGGCTTGAGGCTGTACTTGTACTGCCGGTAGGTTACCGGGCAGACGATGACTTTTTTGCTTCCCTGAAAAAGGTGAGAAGGCCGCTTGAAGAGACTATCATTGAGCTTTAGTAGTTCACGTATTCAATAATCTCGAGGCCGTAACCTATCATTCCCACGCGTTTGGTTTGCCGTGTATTTGATAAGAGTCTGAGTTTGTGAATTTCCAGATCGTGAAGGATCTGGGCCCCAATTCCAAAGTCTTTTGAATCCATTACCAGTGGCGGTGCTTTCATTTCCCCTTTTTTCTGAAGGTCTTTTAACTCCCCAAGTCTTTTTAGCAAATTGAGGGACTGGCTTTCCTGATTAATAAACACAATAGCGCCTTTACCTTCTTCATTGATAGCCTTGAACATGTAGTCAAGCTTTTTATCTGCGTTGTTGGTTAGGGTGCCTAAAATGTCATTATTGACCAGCGTTGAATTCATGCGCACCAGTACCGGATCTGATGATTTCCATGCCCCTTTGGTAAGGGCGATGTGAACCTGCTTATTGGTGGTTTGCTGATAAGCTCTTAGCCTGAAAATTCCGAAGCGGGTATTAATGTCAAAATCCTCTTTTTTGATAATTAGGGAATCGTGCTGCATTCTGTAGGCCACCAAATCTTCAATGGAAACTACCTTCAGATCAAATTTTTTGGCAACTTCAAGGAGTTGCGGAAGGCGGGCCATAGAGCCGTCTTCATTCATGATCTCCACAATTACCCCTGCGGGGGGAAAACCCGCGAGCCTTGCAAAATCTATGGCGGCTTCGGTGTGGCCAGTACGCCTTAACACGCCTCCTTCTTTTGCTTTAAGCGGAAAAATATGTCCGGGACGGCTAAGGTCAAAAGGTCTTGTCTCGGGGTCAATAAGGGCTTTTATTGTCTCTGCCCTGTCTGAAGCTGATATGCCAGTGGTCACTCCCTTTCCTTTAAGATCTACAGAAATGGTAAAAGCGGTTTCCATAGGGTCTGTACTGTTGCCAACCATCATTTCAAGTTGCAGCTCTTTACAGCGTTTTTCGGTAATGGGAGCGCAAATGAGACCGCGGCCGTGAGTGGCCATGAAGTTGATCATTTGGGGGGTCACTCTGGAAGCTGCAGCCAGAAAATCCCCTTCGTTTTCCCGATCTTCATCATCAACAACAATGATCACCTTACCGGCTCTAATGTCATCAATAGCTTCTTTTATACTGTGTAACTGGAAGGAGTTTTCCTTGGTCATAACTGTGGAGTATTATCGCCCGCAAAGATATTAATCCTTTTCGGAACGACCCATGATGTGCGCTTTTTTAAGCAGCTTCTTAATAGGCTCAAAGAGAATGCTAAAGCTGAATAATCCCTGATCTGTAGTTGCTCTATAGGTGAGAAATATACCTAGGGGGAGCATGATAAGGGTAGAAAGCCAGGTTCCCAAAAATGGGCTTATTTGTCCTTCCTCGGCACTGTTCTTGGCAAAGATCCCAATGAAGTGATAAGAGAGGAACAGGAGTATGGCTATAACCATGGGTAAACCCATTCCGCCTTTTCTGATAATAGCCCCCAGGGGAGCACCAACAAAGAAGAGAATGATACAGGCAATACCAAGTACGTATTTTTCATGCAGGGCAATCTCAAATTTATTGAGGCGTTTTGAAGCCTGAACAAGTTCTGTGCGCTTGCCGGTAACAGTGACCAGGGCACCGTTCACGTTGCCCAGCGCCAGATTCACGATTTGTGAAGCTTCATGGGTTTCATACAGCGGCAAAATACCTGTTTCGGGTGCAATGACCGTATCTTCTGTGGCAGTGGTCTCTCTTTTTAAGTTCTCAACTCCCGTGCGGCTGTACATGTTTCGTGAAAAAGCCGCCAGCTCTTCATTGTAAGAAGTAGAAAAGGAATCTATGGTGCGGTTTAATTCTGATATCTTGAGCATATCGTGGGAGTTGCTGTAGCTCTCCTCGTCAAGATCTATGTCGTTAAAACCTGAAAGATCCATGTTGATCACGTACTCTTCAAAATAGCTTTTTGCGAAAGGTTTTTTGGTACGGTCTCGGGGAGAATCGGGAATGATCTCATCGTAATAGTTCCCATCCTTCAGGATCAAACTTAAAACATTTGAGCCGGTACTTCCTACCAGTTCCCCTTCCGTAGCTTTAATTACGGTATAGTTTCCGGGGCGGCGCTCGTTCTTTTTATGAATAATTACATCGTTAAGGTACTGCCCGCGTTCCCCTGTTTTTTCTTCCACCTTGATATTGATCTGGCCCAGGTCGTTAAAAACACCTTCAGAAATAGCCATTGCGGGCTTTAGCTGCGCGATGTTCCTCCTCAGGTTAATCGATTTGTACTCGGCTGCGGGAATAACGTTGTTGGAAAAGAAAAATGCGGTGACACTCACCAGCAAGATGAAAAATGTAAGCGGCCGCATGGCGCGTTGTAACGAAATTCCTGCCGATTTCATGGCGGCGAATTCATAATTTTCGGCAAAACTCCCAAAGGTCATGATGGAAGTGAGCAGAATGGTAAGCGGCAGTACCAGCGGTACAAGCTTGGGACTAAAATAAAGTAGGAATTTGAAGATGATCTCTGCATCGAGATCTTTCCCTGCCAGCTCCCCAATGTACAGCCAGATGGTTTGTAATACAAAAATGAACATGAGTATTACAAAAACCGAAAAGAAAGTTTTTAAGTAACTGGTAAGTATGTACCTGTCTAGTATTTTCAATTACTTAGTCTAACCTGTTAATATAGTAATCTTTATACCTGCTTTCCTTAAACTGGAACAGTGACTGGGGCAGGGGTTGATTGGTCTTAAAGCTGTTCACCGTGATTGTGATCTTTGTACCGTTATCCTGGGTTTGGATCATATTGTAGATATGCTTTGTCTGCTTGTCAATTCCAAGGTGAATTTCCCTGATCTCTGCGTTGGAGTCTATGGGGGTAAGCTTTACATACTGAATTTTACGCCCTTTAAGATCCTGTACCGGCCCCATTTCGGTTTTATAGCCGTCGTTGTAGAAAGTCAGCATTTTAGACGGACTAATATCCTGATCGTCTTCCGGATTATGAGAAGAAATGTTGATCTCTTCATCTTCGGGGATTATGGTATACAATTTTGAACCGTCAAAGAGGCGGGTGGTACCCATAATGTTTAGCAGGTATTTCTCACCTTCAAGGCTAACATCGCCGCGGGTTTCGTGTTTTACATTTTCGGCAGTGTTCTCAAGGCCATATTTGAACTCGATAACAATATTGTCATAAGCTTCCACTTTCGAGGAAACCTCATTGAGCAATTGTTTGGCTTCTTTAGACGACTGGGCATTACCAGCCAAAAAAGTCATCATTGCCGCTACTACTAAAACTAATTTTTTCATTTTTTTATGTGCTTATACTATTCTCCATTCAACAGTTGGTTCAGGCCTTCAATATCCTGCACCAGTACTTGTCGTGCCTTGCTGCCCTCAAAGGGTCCCACGACTCCGGCTGCCTCCAGTTGATCAATGATCCTACCTGCGCGGTTGTACCCCAGTTTAAGTTTTCTCTGGAGTAAAGATGCCGATCCCTGTTGTGCAATTACAATGACTTCGGCAGCTTCGCGGAAGAGGTTGTCCCGGTCGCCAACATCAATATCAAGAGATGTGCCACTTTCCTCTCCGCTGTATTCGGGTAGGTGGTAAGCATCGGCATAGGCTTTTTGGGAACCAATGAATTCGGTTATTTTATCTACTTCGGGAGTATCTACAAAGGCGCATTGTAACCTGAGCAGGGTGTTGCCCTGGGTGAACAGCATGTCCCCTTTTCCTATAAGCTGGTCGGCACCCTGGCTGTCGAGAATAGTACGCGAATCTATCTTTGAAGTTACCCTGAAGGCAATACGCGCCGGGAAGTTCGCCTTGATGATCCCGGTTATTACGTTTACCGAAGGCCGCTGGGTGGCAATGATCAAATGAATGCCAATTGCCCGTGCCAGCTGGGCCAGCCTGGCTATGGGAGCTTCAACTTCCTTCCCGGCGGTCATGATGAGGTCGGCAAATTCATCTACCACCAGTACAATGTAGGGTAAAAACTTGTGGCCGTTCTCGGGGTTGAGCTTCCGGGCTTTAAACTTGGCGTTGTACTCCTTGATGTTCCTTACCATGGCATCCTTTAGCAGCTCATAGCGGTTGTCCATTTCAATACAAAGCGAGTTTAGGGTGTTGATCACCTTGGTGTTGTCGGTAATGATCGCTTCATCGGTGTCGGGGAGCTTGGCGAGGTAGTGTCTCTCTATTTTGTTAAAGAGCGTTAATTCTACCTTTTTTGGATCTACCAGAATAAATTTCACCTCTGCAGGATGCTTGCTGTAAAGCAGCGAAGTAAGAATCGCATTAAGGCCAACCGATTTTCCCTGGCCTGTAGCTCCTGCCATAAGCAGGTGAGGCATTTTTGCCAGGTCAACCACAAAGGTCTCATTGGAGATGGTCTTTCCCAAAGCCATGGGTAGTTCCATTTCGGCATTCTGAAAGCGGGGAGAGGCTATTACACTTCTCATGGATACCATGGTAGAATTCTTGTTTGGCACCTCGATACCAATAGTACCCTTGCCGGGAATAGGAGCAATGATCCTTATCCCCAGGGCCGAAAGCGAAAGCGCAATATCATCTTCAAGGCTCTTGATCTTCGAAATCCTGATTCCTGCTTCGGGAATGATCTCGTACAAAGTAACTGTTGGGCCTACTGTTGCCTTTATTTGGGCAATGTCTATTTTGTAATTTTTGAGGGTATCTACAATCCGGTTCTTGTTTTCCTCGAGTTCTTCCTGGTTAATGGTGATTCCGCCGCCATTGGCATTGTGGTCTTTGAGAAGTTCAATGGTGGGGAACTGGTAATTCTTTAGTTCAAGGGTTGGGTCGAATTCGCCGTAATCTTCTACGAGTTTGCGGCTCAAATTATCGTCAAGCTCTTCTTCTTCATGCGCTGTTTCCACTTCCATCGCCACATCATCGGGGTTTTCTTCTGAACGTATCACGACTTTTTCGGGAGCGGGAGCTGGAGGTGTTGGTTTTTCAACTTCAGGTGTAACGGGCTTTGGCTCTGCCTCCTGTTTAGGTTGGGGTGCCGGTTTAATTTCTTCTGAAGTTGCTTTTGAACCAAATTCTTCAGAAACAGAAGAAGAGGCCTGGAAATCTTCAGAAATATTCTTTTTTGTTCTTCGGAAAGCTGAAATTAATTTCTCGGGAGTTACTTTCAGCCTGATGACCAGGTATACCACAAACAAAAATGACAGGAGCAGCACTGTACCTGTAAAGCCGAGGTAATCCTGAAGGTAATCGTTCATTTCATAACCCACGGTACCGCCAAGCAGGGCGTTCGATTCAGCAAAAAAACCGAGGAAAACCGAAACCCAGATCATCACCAGAAGCCCCCAGAACCAGAACCGGAACAAAGCTTTTTTGTTAAGGCTCATAAAATAGTAGATCCCGGTAGTAATGGTGAGAAAAGCAAAGGCAAAGGCTGCAATCCCAAAGCCTTCATAGATAAAGAAGTGGCTTATGGCGGCTCCAAACTTGCTGAGGAGGTTTTTTGTTTCCAACTCGCGGTTGTCAAGCTGGGAGAGCGTACTTTGATCTACCTGCCAGTTAAAAAGAAAGGAGGTAAAGGCGATTAACAGCGCCAGCCCGAAAAAAATCAAAAAGCTTCCCAACAGCACCTTTCCCTTAGGGGAAAGCCTTAACGAGGACTTCGAAAAAGAGGATTTTGAAGAAGATTTTTTGACAGCTTTTCTTTTAGCCATGGTGGAACTGAAGGTTTGGGCGCAAAAATACAAATTAGTGCCAGCTAATATAAAGAAAAGGTGAAATCTATTTCAAAGAAGTTTCGTTATGGGCAGGAAGTAGGGATAAGCCCTGCTTTAAAGCAGGCACAGGAAAAATGTTCCTCAAAAATGGCATTTTTGGAAGGGATGGAGCCCGACAAAAGCTATTTTTTGAGATTTTATAAGCCAAGAAGTTTCAAACGGTGTAGAAGATATAGGGAATATAAATAATGAGTCCAATAATCACGGCTGCTACGGCTGCAAAGAAGACTGCGCCTGCGGCAACATCTTTGATGCGCCCAATTTTCACGTGATAATCTGCATGCACAAAGTCGGCTATATTTTCGATGGCGGTGTTTACGCCTTCGGTAGCCATTACCAGCCCGATGGCAAAGATCTGCATGATCCATTCGGTAGAGGTAATGTCAAAGGAAAAACCGGCAATGGTCATGATCACGGCGATAACAAACTGCACCTGGATGCTGGGCTCATGGCGAAGTAGCAGCCACGCACCCTTCATTGCATAACCACCTCCCTTAATTCGGCCGGTGATGAAATTATACATTACAATAAAGGTTTAAGAGCTTCAAGATAGTTAGGCTCATCTTCAATTTTGTCTACCTGTTCGGTATGCAGGATCTTTCCGTTCTCATCGAGCACAATAACCACGCGGGACAACAATCCTTCCATAGGGCCGTCTATGATCTCGAGGCCGTAATCTTTTCCGAAGTTGCGTTCCCTGAAGTCTGAAAGGTTTATTCCGTTAGAAATGTCATTAGCCGATCTAAATCTTTCCTGGGCAAAAGGCAGGTCGCGGGAAATATTCAAAACCACCACATTGTTAAGATCGGCAGCGCGTTGATTAAAATTATTTACCGAAGTAGCGCAAACATTGGTGTCTATGCTGGGAAATATGTTCATGATCACGCGTTTTCCTTTAAAATCCTGAAGGGTAGCCACGCTCAAATCAGATTTTAAAAGTTCAAAATGTGGAGCTCTTTCCCCTTTTTCGGGCAGGTGGCCATAGGTAGTAATAGGTTTTCCTTTGTGCGTTATTTGTGACATATCGAAGTTTCTTGGGTTGAGCTACTAAAATTAAAATTTTAGGGATGGTATTTTACTAAAATTGTCATAAAACAAAAAGGCTGCCTCAAAAACCCGAGGCAGCCTTTATTTACTGGTATAGTACCGGTCTATTTATCTATAGAACTCAACACTTTTTGCATGAAGTTGTTTGCCGCATCTCTTTCGGGCATACCTTCATCGATCATGTTTTGAACTTCAAGAGCACCGCAAATGTTGCTGATCAACTCGCCCACCACGTCCATTTCGGCTTCACTCACCGACCTGTGGTCGCAGAATGATTCCAAAACTTCAAGTGTGTTTTCGAGTTTTTCTTTTTCGTTGTTCTTTTGCAGGTGTCTAATTACTGGTAACTTCATTAACTAGGTCCTTTAAAAGTTCAAATTTGTTGGTTTGCACCTGGTTTACAAATGCCCCGTTTTTAAAAGTGGCAAAAGTGGGCAGATTGTCTACTTTGGCCATTTTCCTGGATTCAGGATTTTTTTCGGCATCAACCAGGAGAAAAGTCGCGTTTTCATTTTCGGCAGCAAGTTTTTTGAACTTGGGCTTCATCACCCTGCAGTTACCGCACCATCCGGCCATGTACTGTACAACTACAGTGTCATTTTCGGCAACTACTTCCGCCAAATTATCTTCAGTCAATTCTCTCATTGCAATGCGTTTTTTAGTTAGAGCTTAGGTAAGATGCAACTCCTTCACGGTTTGCATTCATGGCATCTTTTCCTTCTTCCCAGTTTGCAGGACAAACCTCACCTTTTTCCTGTACGTGAGTGTAAGCATCAATCAAACGGATGAATTCTTTTACGTTTCTACCAAGTGGCATGTGGTTGATACCTTCGTGGAATACTGTTCCTTCTTCGTCGATTAGGTAAGTAGCACGGTAAGTTACGTTGTCGCCCTCTACAGTGTAGATACCTGTTTCTTCGTTATAGCTCTCGTTTGTTATGTCAAGGATGCCCAGCTGGTTAGCAAGGTTCCTGTTTGAATCGGCAAGGATAGGATAAGTAACACCTTCAATACCTCCGTCATCTTTTGGAGTGTTTAACCATGCAAAGTGAACTTCGGGAGTGTCACATGAAGCTCCAATGACCATTACATTTCTTTTTTCAAAGTCGGCCAGGGCTTCCTGAAATGCGTGTAGCTCTGTAGGGCAAACAAAGGTGAAATCTTTTGGGTACCAGAAAAGCAAAACTTTTTTACCGTTTTTCTTTGCTTCTTCGAATACGTTGATCTTAAAAGTATCACCTAAGTCGTTCATAGCGTTTACTTCTAAGTTTGGAAATTTTTTTCCTACTAATGCCATAGTATTTTTAGTTTTTATTATTGATTTAATTCGGGTGCAAAGATAAAAACAAAGAGCGGCCCTACTAAGGCCGCAAATCTTTATTTTTTATTTTGCTATAGGTTTTTCTAATGCTATTATTCTTTCGGTATAACCTATTGTTATTGAGCTGCTGCATTGCCAGCCAGCTGTCTTATTTTAATATTGAAAGCTGCATAAAACAAGGTCATGAACGGGCTTAGGTAGTTAAAGATCGCATAGACGAAATAAGAAGCTACCGGCACGCCAAGAACCCCACTGTGGTAGGCACCACAGGTATTCCACGGAATAAGTACCGAAGTGACCGTACCCGAGTCTTCTAACGAGCGGCTTAAATTTTCGGGAGCCAGGCCTTTGTCGCGGTAAGCCTTGGCAAACATTTTTCCGGGTACTACAATAGCCAAATACTGGTCAGATGCTGTGGCGTTAAGGGTAATACAGCTAAAGACGGTACTGGCAAAAAGTCCAAAAGTGGTGTGGAACAGGTTAAGCAGGGCTTTACTTATAGTTGCAAGAGCGCCAATGGCATCCATAATGCCCCCAAAGACCATGGCGCAGATGATAAGCCAGATGGTTCCCAGCATTCCATACATTCCTCCCGAAGAGAACAGGTCGTTGAGCTGTGCATTATCGGTAATGATTTCAGTGTCAATGGTGATGGCATTCATTAAGCCAACGTATGCAGCTTCAAAAGAGAGGGTCTCATAGCCTGATACTGCGGTTACCACTTCGGGCTGAAAGATCACCGCGGCGGCAGCGCCCAGTAAAGTTCCTAACAGTAAAGCGATAAGCGGAGAGGTCTTCATAACAATAAGAACGATCACCAGCACCGGTACGGCAAAAAGCCAGGGGCTAATATTAAATGCACTGTCTATAGATGCCAGGATCGCACTGGTATCTGCGGTACCCGAAGGTTCTACGCTAAAGCCCAGAATGGTGAAAACAATAAGCGTGACCACAATGGTGGGCACCGTGGTAAGGGTCATATACCTTATGTGCGTGAACAAATCTGTTCCGGCCATGGCAGGAGCCAGGTTGGTAGTGTCACTAAGAGGTGACATCTTATCCCCAAAATATGCTCCCGAAAGAATGGCACCGGCCGTCATTCCTACCGAAATCCCCAGGGCTTCGGCAATTCCTATCAGTGCTATTCCCACTGTTGCCGAAGTAGTCCAGCTACTTCCCGTGGCTACCGAGATCACCGAACAAATGACTACTGTTGCCGCAAGAAATATTGTGGGATTGAGAATCTGCAACCCGTAATAGATCATGGTGGGGATAATTCCACTAATGAGCCAGGTGCCGGCGAGAGACCCTACCATGAGCAGGATAAGAATTGCGCCCGTAGTAGATTTAATATTGTTGGCCACCTCCTCGATCATAGTGTCAAAAGAGACTTTGTTGAACATCCCCACTATAGCTGCAACGGCAGCTCCCAGGAGAAGGATGAACTGGTTTGACCCGCCCAGGGAATCGTCTCCGTATACAAAAACATTATACGCCAGCATTCCTACCAGGGCAAAAACCGGAAATAAAGCTTCCCAGATATTCAACTCACGATTTTCAAGAACTTTTGTGTCTTTAATGAATTTTTCGTCTTCCATTTAAGGGGTGTAAAATTTTGAATGCGTAATGTTACGATTTTTCGATAAAAGTCAAAAGGTGAGACTTCAATACTTGACTTTCAAAATGCCTTTTTGAACAGAAAAAACTATTTTGTACAACTTCTAAACATTCTTAGGTAGAAATAAAAAAGCGGAAACTTCATGCTGAAATTTCCGCTTCTGTTCAAATATTGAGAAAACCTATCCTAATTCGAGGGCGATCTCCACCATACCTTTAAAAGTGCTTTCGCGCTCTTCGGTAGTGGTTTTTTCCTTAGTCACCAGAGAGTCAGAAATTGTGAGCAGGGAAAGGGCATTTACACCGTGTTTAGCGGCGATGGTATACAGGCCTGAGGATTCCATCTCTACACAAAGCACCCCAAAATTTGACCACATTTGATAAGATTCAAATTCATCGGCATAGAATTCATCGCTGGTAAGCACGTTTCCTGCCTTTACCTCGATCTTCTTCTCTTTAGCCTTTTCAATTGCCTGCTGAAAAAGGCTGAAACTTGCCGTAGGTGCAAAATCGGCTCCCTGGAACCTGTACTGGTTTATTCCTGAAGTAGATGAAGCCGCCATCGCAATAACGATATCGCGAAGCTTCACACTTTTTTGATAAGATCCGGCGCTGCCTACCCTAATGAGGTTTTTTACGCCAAACTCATTGATGAGTTCGTGAGCGTAGATCGATATTGAAGGTACCCCCATCCCGGTGCCCTGTACCGAAATTCTTCGGCCTTTATAGGTTCCCGTGTACCCAAACATGTTGCGTACCTGGTTGTAACATTTTGCATCTTCTAGATAAGTTTCTGCGATCCATTTTGCTCTTAAGGGATCTCCCGGTAATAGTACTGTTTCTGCTATATCGCCTTTGTTGGCGCCAATGTGTATGCTCATTTTTTTAATTCCTTTACAATTGATACTCCCGAAGAAGTTCCTATTCTATCAACACCTGCTTCAATGAAAGATAATGCCGTGTCAAGATTCTTAATTCCGCCCGAAGCCTTTAATTTTGCTTTCCCGTCTACAGCATTCCTCATTAGTTCGATATTCTCGAGCCGGGCACCGTCATTGCCAAATCCGGTAGAGGTTTTTACAAAATCGGCTTTTGCTTTAACCGCAATTTCGCTGGCCAAAACTATTTCCTGTGGGGTGAGGTAACAGGTTTCAATGATCACCTTAAGAACCTTATCGCCTGTGGCCTTTTTAATTTCAGCAATTTCTTCTTCAACTTTCTTGAAGTTCTTCGATTTCAGTTCCCCAATGTTGATCACCATATCGACCTCTTCGGCACCATCTTTTAGAGCTTGTTGGGTCTCAAAGACTTTAGCTTCGGTAGACATGGCCCCTAAGGGAAAACCTACCACGGTACAAACTTTTACATCAGTTCCTTCAAGTTCCTTTTTTGCAAGGGGCACAAAACTGCTGTTCACGCAAACCGAGAAAAAACTGTACTCTTTAGCTTCTTTACACAGCGCAACAACATCTTCTTTGGTAGCAGTTGCTTTGAGGATGGTGTGATCTATGTACTTGTTGATTTCAATCATGAATATTTATTTAATACAAAAATGTGACAATTATACGGTCTTACAAATGATTTGGGTCACCGCCGGGGGGCAACCTGTCTCACCGGCAAAACCTCACAAATATAAAGATTCAATCTCGCTTTGTGGGCAATTGTTGATAAAATATAGGCTTCCAAAAATGGCATTTTTGGAAGCCTGTTATGGAAGCTCTTTCTGAAAATATTTACTTCGGAAGTATGCTGAAATTTATTTTTTTGCTGTTCTTCCGAAGGTTTATTTCAGGATGCCAATCTTTTCCATGCATTCGCGCATCATCTGGTAGGTGCGCTCAATGTCATTGTCCAGACCAATAGAAAATCGGATAATTCCGTCTGATAGTCCCATTTCTCTTTGTTCTTCTTCAGGAATTTCCGAAGAAGTTGAAGTTCCGGGCGCACTAAAGAGGGTTTTGTAGAACCCGAGGCTTACTGCAAGGTAACCCAGGTTTTTTTCCTGCATCATTTCCATAAGCGCATTGGCTTTGTCGAGGGAACCGGCATCTACCACCAGCATCCCGCCAAAACCATACTCCTCGTTCATCATGCTTTTGTACATTTCATGTCCCGGATGGCTTTTTAGGCCGGGATAGACAGTTCTAAGACCGTCCTGCTCAAATTTTTCAGCAAGAAAAAGGGCGTTATGGCTATGTTGCTTCATCCTGATGTGCAGGGTGCGCAGGTTCTTTAAAATAGAAGCAGCCCGCATAGAATCCATGGTTGGGCCCAGCAGCATACTGGCGCCATCGTTCACGCTTCGCAGTTCGTTGATGAATTCCTGGGTTCCGCAAACCACGCCGCCAACCGTGTCGCTGGAGCCGTTGATGAACTTGGTGAGGCTGTGAATCACCACATCGGCACCCATGGTTGCAGGGGAGATGGCCAGTGGCGAAAAAGTATTGTCTACCACGAATTTAAGGCCGTGTTTTTTTGCTATTTCTGAAAGTCCTTTTAGGTCGGCCACCTCCAGTAACGGGTTGCTCACGGCTTCGCAGTAAATGACTTTTGTGTTCTCATTAATTGCGGCTTCTACCTTTTCAAGATCGGTTATGTCAACAAAGGAAGTGTTGATGTTAAGGCGGGGTGCGAAATTCTTGAGAAAGGCATAAGTTCCGCCATAAATGGTGCGGCTTGAAATAATGTGGTCTCCTGCCTGGCACAGTTGAAGTAAAACCGGGGTGATGGCGCCCATACCACTAGCTGCCACATTTGCGGCCTCGGTGCCTTCCATAGCCGCAAGGGCTTCGCCTAAATAAAGGTTGGAAGGGGAGGAGTGCCGTGAATAAAGATAACAACCTTCGGCGTTGCCTTCAAAGGTGTCAAACATGGTTTTTGCTGAAAGGAAGGTGTAAGTAGAAGAATCGGAAATGCTGGGGTTTACCCCTCCAAATTCCCCGAAATATTGCAGGTCCTGTATCTTATCTGCCGGTTTGAATTTCATGACTTAAGATTTTTAATTCCTTTCAAAGGAAAGAAGTTTCGGAAATTAAATCAATGATAATCCTCATATATAGAATATTTATCTGTAAAAAATGGCATTTTCAGATATTATTTCTAATATATTTGCTGAAGTTCACTTTTTCAGGAAAAAGTTACGGAATGCTCACCGACAATACCGATAAAAAACTGCTGGGACTGCTGCAGGAAAATTCCAAAAAAACCAATAAAGAACTGGCCGGTAAACTTGGGCTTTCAGTAACGGCTGTATATGAACGTATTCGAAAACTCGAGCGCGCCGGGGTAATTTCAAAGTATGTTGCCCTTGTGAGGCCAGATAAAGTTGATCGTGCTTTTACCGCTTTTTGCCAAATCAAGCTGGTACAGCATACCAAGGCGAACATTACCGGTTTTGAAAGGGAGGTGAAAGAACTTTCTGAAGTGCTTGAAGTTTTTCACGTGAGCGGCGAGTATGATTATATTCTCAAGGTCATGGTGAGGGATATGGATGCCTACCGCGAGTTTATGCTTAACAAGCTCACTACCCTGCAACACATTGGCAGCACCCAAAGTACCTTTGTGATTAGCCCGGTAAAAAATACCACCGAGTTAAGTGTTTGAGGTTCAAAGCTCAAAGTTCAATGTTTAATGTTCAAAGTTCAAGGTTCAGGATCCAAATTTTCCTTATCTCAAATCTCAAATCTAATATCTCATATCTCATATCTCATATCTCATATCTCAAATCTCAAATCTCAAATCTAATATCTCATCTCACATCTCACATCTCAAAAAAAACCAGCCTTTTCATTTGTCATTAATAGTCGTACTTTTGTTATTCTTGTAAAAACTCAACAAAAAACTTACTTATGAGCAAATATGATGTTGCTGTTATAGGTTCAGGCCCCGGAGGATATGTTGCTGCAATTCGCTGTGCACAACTGGGGATGAAAACCGCACTTATAGAAAAATATTCCAGTCTTGGTGGTACCTGTCTTAATGTGGGGTGTATTCCCAGCAAGGCGCTACTCGATTCTTCACACCACTACGATGATGCCGTGAAGCACTTTGAAGAGCACGGCATTGAAATTCCGGGCGAGGTGAAAGTGAACCTCGAAAAAATGATCGAGAGAAAACGTTCTGTGGTGAGCCAGACTGTAGACGGCATTAAGTTTCTGATGAACAAAAACAACATCGACGTGTTTGAAGGTGTGGGTTCATTTAAGGATGAAACGCATATCAACATCAAAAAATCTGAGGGCGATATCCAAACAATTGAAGCAAAGAACAGCATTATTGCAACGGGGTCAAAACCCGCAAACCTGCCGTTCATTAAGCTCGATAAGGAGAGGATCATCACCTCGACTGAAGCTCTTGAGCTCAAAGAAATCCCCGATCACCTTATTGTGATTGGCGGTGGAGTGATAGGCCTGGAACTCGGGCAGGTATATATGAGGCTGGGCGCAAAAGTCTCTGTGGTGGAGTATATGGACAGTATTATTCCTACCATGGATGCAGCACTTGCCAAAGAATTAACCAGGAGCCTTAAGAAGCAGGGAATGAAATTCTATGTTTCGCACCAGGTGAATTCTGTAGAGCGCAACGGCGACGAGGTGGTGGTCAAAGCCAAAGACAAAAAAGATAAAGAAGTAGAATTTAAAGGAGATTACTGCCTGGTTTCTGTAGGTCGTAAACCTTATACTGAAGGCCTTAATGCAGAAGCTGCGGGGGTGAAGATTGACGAGCGCGGAAGGGTAGAGGTGAATGCCCAGTTGCAGACTTCAGCAAAAAATATTTACGCAATCGGAGATGTGATCAAAGGCCCAATGCTGGCGCACAAAGCTTCGGAAGAGGGAACTCTTGTTGCTGAAGTTATCGCCGGACAAAAGCCACACATCGATTACAACTTAATTCCGGGTGTGGTTTATACTTGGCCTGAAGTTGCCGCCGTTGGGAAGACCGAAGAGCAGCTAAAAGAAGAAGGAGTTAAATATAAGGAAGGAAAATTCCCTATGCGTGCCCTGGGAAGATCAAGGGCCAGTGGAGATATTGACGGAATGGTAAAGATACTCTCCGATGAAGCTACAGATGAGGTGCTTGGCGTGCACATGATAGGTGCCCGTGTAGCCGATCTTATTGCTGAAGCCGTAACTGCAATGGAATTCCGTGCTTCGGCCGAAGATATTTCAAGGATGAGCCACGCCCACCCAACTTATGCTGAAGCCGTTAAGGAAGCTGCCCTTGCAGCTACCGATAACAGGCCAATCCACTCTTAGACCCAGCTTAAAATACATTCAAAATAATCTCTCAAAAATGGCATTTTTGGGAGATTATTTTTTTGATATGCTGTAGCTTCGTTTCTTTACTTCGTACTTCTGGTATCTAACTTTAAAGTGCTTTCACACTCATTCCACCATCAGCAATAATATTTTGTCCGGTGATAAAAGAAGATTTGTCCATAGCCAAAAAAGCAATGACTGATGCTATTTCTTCTGGTTCTGCAATGCGGTGGAGCGGAGTGCGGCGCAAGATCATCTCTTTCCGCTCTCCCTGTAATACAGAATCAGTCAGTGGGGTGCGGGTGTACCAGGGAGAAACAGCATTAACCCGAATATGATCCCTTGCCCATTCTACTGCGAGGCTGCGGGTTTGCTGTAAAAGCCCGGCTTTGGCCATAGCGTAAGGCGTACCCGTGCCAACATCCTGAGTTGCGGCTGCCGAAGATACATTAATGATCTTTGCGTTCTTCGATTTTACCAGTTGCGGGTGTAACTCGCGCGCCAGGAGGAAGGGGGCTATCAGGTTGGTCTCAATTACCTGCCGGTGTTCTTCTTCAGAAATATCAGTAGCTTTTTTTCTGATGTTGATCCCGGCATTGTTTACGAGAATAGTCACTGCCTTCCAGTTATTCGTTGTCCAGGTAACGATCTTTTGTCGGTCGGCAGCCTGGGTGACATCGGCAACTATTCCTTTTACAACATGTCCCTGTGCGGTAAGTTCATCTTCGGCCTTCAGGATATCATCTGCATTTCTGGCGGTGAAGAGCACTTCTGCCCCCAGCTTCAGAAATTCCTCAACAGTTGCCCTGCCAATTCCTTTTGAGCCTCCGGTAATTACTGCTGTTTGTCCTTTTAAGTTCCACATTTATTAATTGTATATTGTATATAAGATATTGTTGTGTATAGTAACGGAGCTATTTCCTGCTGCTTAATAAAGAGTACTATCTGTCAACAGCCAGTAATGTTTATCGTCTATTATGACAAATTTCATACTTCTAAAATTTTACTTCCAAAAACGGAGAGACCGCCTCAAATAAAGACAAGAAAATTTATTAACCATCTAAAATAGGTAATGCAGTATTCTTCTCAATATTTACCGGGGCGGCCTCTGGATTTTTACCTCTGGTATTTAAAGGCTTCTTCCTGTGAGCAGTTTGTATATGACCAGGATCACAGCGATCACGATCAAAATATGGATAATACTTCCAAGATCGGGGAAGGCGAAATAGCCTATTAACCATCCAATAATTAGTAAAACGATAATAAGCCAGACTAAATCTCTCATAATTGTTTGATTTGTGCTACCCGCTGGTAGCTGGTTAGTTATTAATGGTTATTCACCTAAAAATCTGCGGTAATAAAATGATTTCCACAGATTATTTAATAAATGTACAAAAGCTTTTAATCTGCAAATCCTACTTTAACGGAGGTTTAACGGGAGTCGTGCTGTGGCAATTCAGGTTTTAATTACAGTTTTTCAGGGGGAAAGCATCAAGCTCACTTCCCTGCAAAAGCCAGGAGCCATGACTTTTTTCAACTAACCAATTCACTTTTTGGATGGAAAAGGCTAAAATTTCTTGAAGCTCATAGCAGGGGCAAAAAGGCCAAAGGCTTTTCTGAAATCCTGTGAATGGAATAACCAGATTTATCTCCAGGCTTAAATCCCGATCCCTGGTACTGTAAAAAATAGTATTTTCGCAGTTGACATGCAGCACTCAAAGAACATCGCCATAGTGGGTACCGGGCTGGTAGGCTCCTTACTTGCCCTACATCTTAGACAAAGAGGACATAAAATCACCGTTTTTGACAGGCGGCCCGATGTTCGAAAAGTAGAATTTTCTGGGCGCTCTATCAACCTTGCCATGTCTAACCGCGGCTGGAAAGCCCTGCGGGAGGCCGGTATCGAGGAGGAGGTGCGCGAACTTGCAATTCCGCTGTATCAGAGGGCAATGCATGTAAATGACAGCCCGGTTTATTTTCAAAAGTACGGGCAGGAAGAGGAAGCCATTTATTCCATTTCCCGCGGCGTATTGAATCGGAAAATGATCGATCTTGCTGAAGCTGCGGGAGCCGAATTCAGATTTGAGGAAAAAGTATGGGATGTAGACCTGGCCGAAGCAAAACTTTATACCGGGGAATCTGAAAAAGGAAACTGGCAGGAGTACGATTTCGATCTCATTTTTGGGGCCGATGGTGCTTTCTCCCGCGTGCGCCATAAAATGCAGCGCCAAAGCAGGTTCAACTATTCCCAGCATTTCGTAAATGTGGGTTACAAGGAGCTGCGTATTGCCGCAAATGCCGATGGTTCCCATAAGCTCGACAAAAATTCCTTCCATATCTGGCCTCGGGGCAGGTTCATGCTAATTGCCATGCCCAACCTCGACGGCAGTTTCACCTGCACGCTGTTCCTGCCTTTTGAGGGCGAACATTCTTTTGAGACCATTTCTTCCGAAGTAAAAGCCGAAAACTTTTTCAGTGAATTCTTTCCCGATATCAAAGATGAAATTTCCAACCTTACCAGCGATTTCTTCAAAAACCCCACCAGTGCGCTGGTGACCGTAAAATGTTATCCGTGGACGTATTTTGACAAGATTGCGCTGGTTGGCGATGCGGCCCACGCCATTGTGCCTTTTTACGGGCAGGGCATGAACGCCGGTTTTGAAGATATATCAGAATTAAGTAGGTTAGAAAACGAGTTTGGAGACGACTGGGAGCAGATATTTGCACACTACCAGGCCCTTAGAAAACCCAATGCCGATGCTATTGCTGAACTCAGTTACCGCAATTTTATGGAAATGAGTAGCAAAACAGCCGATCAAAAATTTCTTCTTCGGAAGAAGATCGAAAAGCATTTTGCCGAAAAACATCCCGAAGCCTGGGTTCCCGTCTATTCACGCGTAACTTTTTCTGAAGCGCCCTATGCTGAAGCCCTTGAACTGGGCGACAAACAAGCTGCGATAATGGATAAGGTAATGCAACTTCCAGAAATTGAAGAAAAATGGAATTCCCCTGAAGTAGAGCAGGAGATCCTGAAGTTGCTCAGTGGAAGTTAGAAGTACGAAGTTAGATGTAAAGTGGGAAATTAGAAGATTGGTAAATATGAGAGACTACGCACAACCCGTAACTAAAACCCCCAAGCCGCAGCCTGCACTACTTCCGCAGAATTTCCTCCCAAAAATGCCATTTTAGGCACCTCTTATCAAACCCGCGATCGACAGTTTTTCTAATGAGGAAGAGATTTTTCAGACGTAAAAAGTTCCTTCAAAACTGCAGCAGATATTCTGTCAAACCTGTAACCCGACCCCTTCCGCAGAATTTCCTCTCAAAAATGCCATTTTCCGAAGGTATTCAGAAAAAAATCTACTTTTAGTGGAAATTTTGCAACGCGACATAATACCTGTCGTCTTTAAAGTGAAACCCAACCAAACTGAAGTTATTTTGATACAACATCAATTAATAGAGGCTTGCAAACAGAATGACCGCAGGGCCCAGCTCAAGCTTTACAACAAGTATTGCGACGGCATGTACTATGTGGCCCTGAGGTTTATAAATGACCCGTTTGAAGCTGAAGATGCCATGCAGGAGGCTTTTATCAAAGCTTTTCAGAAACTGGCGCAATTCACCGGCGACGTGTCATTTGGAGCCTGGCTTAAACGTATCGTGATCAATAAGTGCCTCGATAAATTAAAAGCCCGAAAATTGGAAATGGTAGCAATTAATGAACAGGTGTTGGGAACGGTAGAAGAGGAGGAGAACTGGAATGTTGACGATCATGTGGGTATTGATGAGGTGAAAGCGAGCATGCAGCAACTGCCCGAAAAGTACAGGTATCCGTTGATGTTGTACCTGCTTGAAGGTTATGATCATCAGGAAATAGCAGAAATACTCGACATTTCCCAGGTGGCTTCCAGAACCCTTGTCCATCGTGGAAAAAAGAAATTACAGGACGAATTAAAAGAAAAAAGATATGGCACAGGATATTAGAAAGATGTTGCAGGAAGACAAATCGTTGCCTTCTAAACCCCCAAAAGGACATCTCAATAGATTTGAAGCGAGACTGGAAGCCCAGTTTCCGCAGGAGAAAAAGGAAAGTTCATCTCCAAACAGGAGTTTTTACTTTCTCAAAATAGCGGCCGTGCTGGTGGTTGCCCTGGGGATAGGTTTTTTCTTCCTTAACAAGCACGAAACTTTTAGCGGGAATGAGATTACCAATGCACCCGAAGTTATAGAACAGGAAAAAGAAGAGGAAATTTCGGTGACCAAAGAATATCAGCTTAGTGATGAGTCTCCCGAGTTCAGGAAGATCGAAAATTTTTACCTGGCGAGCCTCAATATTGAGCTGGCAAAGCTGGAAGTCAATGATTCCAATAAAGCCCTGGTAGATTCTTTTATGAAGCAACTGGCAGGACTTGACCAGGAATACAAAAAATTAAATGCCGAAATCAGTGAAACCGGCCTTACCGAAAGCAGTGTCGAGGCTTTGATCTCTAACCTGCAGCTTAGGCTTGAGCTGTTGTATAAACTGAAGAACAAAATTAAAGATATCAATCAATCAAAAATGCAGAAAAATGAAAACCATAAAGCTTAAAACGGCAATAATTGCGCTGCTCTGTGCCACCACTGGCCTGGCGCAAACGAGTAAATTCAATAAAACTTTTAAGACCAATAAAGATGTAACGCTTAATATTAATGCGCGCCACACACAGATTGATGTTGAGTACTGGGACAAAAATGAAGTGCAGGTCTCTGCCTTTGTTGAAGGCGGCAGTGAAAAGCAGGATAAGAACCTTGAAAGCTGGCGCTTTGATGTTGATGCATCGGCTTCGGAAGTGAGGATACATTCTGAAGCTGCTCCCGGTGGCCCCGGCGATTTTAATATGGCTGCCATGCAGGCACCTCTTGCAAAATTGCCCGAGATGATTGCCCCGCTTACCGAAATGATGGGCCCCATGCTGGAGAATCTCATGGCGCATCCGCCGCTTCCGCCAGAATTTTATGCGAGTGTGGGAAAGATAGATTTTGATTACCAGCAGTATCAAAAAGATGGCGAAAAATACATGGAGAAGTTCGAAAAGCAGATGGAAAAGAACTTTGGGAAAGACTTTGAAAAAGCCATGGAAGAATGGGCGCAGAAAATGGAGAAAGATTCTGTACTCTGGAAAAAACACGAAATGAAAATGCAGGCCTGGAGCAAAGATTTTGAGAAAGAGATGGAAGCCTGGGGAAAGAGCTTTGAAAGAGATATGGAAAAGTGGGGCGAAAGTTTTGGCAAGGAAATGGAAGCCTGGGCAGCCAATATAGAGAAAGAAGCCCGAAGCCAGAAAGAAAAATCGGGGTCTAACGTCATTGTGCTCAGGGATCATAATTCGGCAAAAAAGGTTTTGAAAGTGAAAATGCCGAAGTCGGGACAGCTTAAGCTGAAGGTTCGTCATGGGGAAGTAAGTCTTTCCGGAACAACAAATAACCTGAGAGGAGAAGTTTCGCATTCCAGGTTCAATGCTGCAGAAATAGCAGGGAAAAACACCAACTTCAGGGTAGCCTATACTCCCGTGCTTATAAAGAACTGGAAATACGGAGTACTCAATGCGGCCTATGTGCAGGATCTTAAAATTGAAAAAGCCCAGAGCCTTAAGCTCGATTCAAATTCCAGTAGCGTATATCTCAAAGAACTGGGCGAGACAGGTATACTTTCAGGCACCTTTGGGGAATTAAAGATTGATAAGGTTGCCCCCGGGTTTAAAAGTCTGGACATTACTTTGGAGAATTCAGACCTTATCCTCGATCTGCCCGAGTCTGCCTTCAATTTTACCTATAACGGCACTAACAGCGCAGTAAAATATCCAAAAGGCCTAAAACTTACATCGAGTAACTCTTATGACAATCAAAAGCTGAAGGGCTATAATGGCAGTCAAAATGCAGGGGCGGCAATAAATATCTATGCAAAATTTAGCGATGTTGCCTTGAAGTAATTTATTTTTGGCAAAAAATACCATGCCTAAACCTCATTTTTTACCCGGTCTCACTACAGGCTTCACCCCTGTAATTGATGCCGGTTTTTCTTCGGAAGATTACCAGCACATTGATCTTTCTGTGCATAATCCTGAATTGTCGCAGGCGCAATTAGACACCCCGGAGGCTTTACAGGATTTTCTAAATGAATTTCTTCGGAAGAAAGGCGGGAAAGTAGCCTGGGGCGGCTATAACGAGCACCGGGCCCTCTATAAACGAAGCGGTTTGTTCTCTTCGGCTGAAGATGAGGAGTTAATAAGGAACAGGCATATTGGAGTAGATATTTGGGTGCAGGCAGGAACGAGGGTGCTGGCAGTGCTCGATGGGAAAATACACAGCTTTCAAAACAACGATAATTTTGGAGATTACGGTCCCACCATTATTCTTGAACACGAAACTGAAGGAGAGGTCTTTTACAGTCTTTATGGTCACCTTCAAAAAAGCTCTTTAGAAGGATTGGCGGTAGGTCAAAAAGTGAGACGGGGGGAGGCAATAGCCGCTGTGGGGAATACTTCTGAAAATGGGAATTACGCAGCCCACCTCCATTTTCAGCTCATACTTGATATGCAGGGAAAATCTGGAGATTATCCCGGGGTTGCCAGTAAAAAAGATTTGCAGTTTTTCCTCAACAACTGCCCCGATCCAGATTTGCTGCTGAAGATAAGTTAACTGGTCGCAGGAAGTGGACAAACTGGAATAGCATTCTCTTGTATTTTTAGAAATTCCTCAGCATCTCCTGTACCTACGGCACAGTAACATCTTTATTTTATTTTTTACCCATATTCGATCCCTCCGGGATCTTGAAATATTTCCTGTCCCGTTAGGGACAACATATGGGTAGAAGAACAAGAAGGAAATTGATCCGTGCCTTTAGGTACGGCCATAGAAACATTAATCCTAATTTTGTAAAATATTATTTATTTATCTGTAAATTAGGGTGTTATTAGTGTGTCGATTTGTTAGTAACAGCATATGGGCATATTATTAGAAGAATTAATCTTTTATTATGAAATATCTCCTATGGCTAATACCTATACCCAGATACACATCCAAACTATTTTTGCTGTGCAAAACCGGCAAAGCCTTATCAAAAATGAGTGGGAGGTTGAATTGTATAAATATATTTCAGGAATTATTCAGAATAACGGACATAAACTATTGCAGATAAATGGTATGCCCGATCATGTTCATATTCTTTTTGGTATGAGACCTGTTCAGGGGCTGTCAGATTTAATGAAGCAGGTAAAGGGTGATTCCTCAAAATGGATCAACAAAAACGGACTCGTATATGGTAATTTTTCCTGGCAAGCTGGGTATGGGGCATTTTCATATTCAAAAACACAAGTACCTCAAGTGATTAAATACATTCAAAATCAAAAGGAACATCACAAAAAAAGCACATTTCAGGAAGAGTATCTAAAATTACTAGAAACGCATGAGGTAGAGTTTGATAACCGATTTATTTTTAAGATTATTGAATAGTCATCTCCTGTACCTACGGCACAGTAACATCTTTAATTTGTTTTTTTTACCCATATTCGATCCCTCCGGGATCTTGAAATGTTTCCTGTCCTGTTAGGGACAATATATGGGTAGGAGAACAAAAGGGAAATTGGTCCGTGCCTTTAGGTACGGGGTTTTTAAAAGTAGTTGGCGATATCGTAGGGAAATGGTTTCCAGACATATTCTGTACCTACGGCACAGTAACATCTTTATTTTTTTTACCCATATTCGATCCCTCCGGGATCTTGAAATATTTCCTGTCCCGTTAGGGACACCATATGGATAGAAGAACAAGAAGGAAGTTGATCCGTGCCTTTAGGTACGGCATATGTCTGGCGGACATTAAAGAGGTTAATTTAAGGCCGGGTACAGGCCTCCAAAAATGTCATTTTAGAAGCCTTTTATCCTTTCCAGGGTTTCCGGGTCTCTTATGGGAATTCGGATGAGGGTTTTATCCCACGCCAGATTGAGATTGATGAATTCCCGTTCTTCTTCAAAAATAATGCTGAATTGTTCTACAGTAGTTTTGAGCCTTCGCACCGGAACTTCAATGGTAAGCACGTCATATTCAGGAATTCGGGAAGGAACTTTATCTGCGGTGATGCCCCAGGGATACATTTCAGAATTAAAAATCACCTTCCAGGAATCTCTGCTCGGGATCGTCCATAACGTGTAGGTGCCAGCCCGCAGCGGGGAGCCATCTATGAGTACATCTTTTGTGGTGGTAAAGGTAGTAGCTTCGTTTGCCCCTGTTCGCCAGACTTCATTATAAGGCACGAGTCCTCCAAAGATTTCCCTGCCCTTCTTGTAAGGCCGGTTGTAAAAAACCTCGAGCTGCAAATCGCCGCTGCTAAACTCTACCGTATCTTCTGGACTAAAAGACTTAGTGTTATTCTTGTAAATTATGTAGGTGAGCATTACCACCCCAAGAACAATAAAAAGTCCCAGGAAACCCTTTTTAATCGTACTTCGCATGAATTAAAGATAGCTAAATGCAATTGATCGCAAAAAAATAAGGCTGAGCAAAACCTTTAAATTCGATTGGAATTATTTCTGAAAATCATAACCTGGTCTTCAGAAATAAGATCAAAGTGACGCTTCTAAAAGTTTTACTACAGCCTTTAAATTACGAGTTGAAAATCTGTGTTATACTGCCTTCAGCTTGCGAACCCGTGGCTGGTTGGAAGGGTCTAAGGCTTCTTCGCCAGATTCATATTTAAGGCATTTCTGAACAGCATTTTCAATAGTTTCTTTTTGCTTTTTAAGGAGTTTGAGAATTTCTTTGGGCAATGCTTTTTGTTCCAGCAATTCCGAATAAAGTTCCAGGTTTTCCTGATCCTTTTTTCTGCATTTTTTCAGCAGCTTTAAAGGCCTGGCCTTGATCAGGGCTTTTCTCTCTTCCCGCCAGTCGCGATCTAGATTTCCTTTTTGCACCCAGTCCCTGGCAGGTTCAATGCCGGCCTGTACCAGTTGCTCTGAGATTTCGTAACTAAAGCGATTCCTGTTGACAGTCTCGTGGTTGAAAAATCGCTTCAACTCCACTTGCTGTACATCCTCGCTTGCGTTGTAATAAATACGCTCTGCTTCAAAACTCTCTGTAAGCAGCCAGTTCAACTTCTTAAATTTAGAGTAACGATTTTCCATAGTCATCAATTTTATATGTTCGAAGATAACTACAGAAACGGATTATTATCTGCCAATCAATTGTTAAATCACTGATTTTTAATAGAATATTCAGTAAAATTTAAGAATAAGAAATATGTTGTTAAGAAATTTACAGGCCTAGAAAATTCTTACAGGTTTACGAACATTTTCTCCAGCACATCCCCTACAAAATAAGCAAGAAATGCGGCAATACCTCCAAGAAAGAGGGTTTCTAAAATGCCAAAAAAGAGGTTCTTTTCGGTCACAATACTTTTTAAACTGCCCACTATGGCAAGGGCTACGCCTGTAAGTATACAGGAGTAGAGAAAAAGCTCCTGGGTGTTGGCAGGCCCTGTGCCTGCAAAGAAGTATGAAAGCAGCGGTACAGATCCTACAGTCACAAAGCTGAAAAAGGTCATGCCGGCAGTGCTATAAGCAGTCTTATCGCTTTTCACCATTTCCAGTTCTTCTTTCATCATGGTATCTACCCACACTTCTTTATTGGAAGTGATAACCTCCACAACCTGCTCTAGCAGTTCTCCTTTAAAGCCTTTTGCAGCATAGATCTCCCTAATTTCCTGTACTTCCTTATCGTGAAGGTTTTCCACTTCCCAGTACTCCACCTGCCTGTGTCGTTCAAAACTGTCTCTTTCGGCCTTGGTTGAAAAGAAATTGCCTACGCTCATGGAAAAGCCGTCGGCAATGAGATTGGCCAGTCCTAAGATCACTACAACCTGAATTCCCAGGCCGGCTCCCTCGGCCCCTGCCACAACGGCAAAGGTGGTAATGGCTCCATCTATGCCGCCATAGACGAATTCTGAAATGTAATCCTTATTGAAAAAAAGGATTTTTTGACGCGAATGGAGCTGCTTTTCCTGCATGGAGACTAGGTCTAGAAATTATTCGGGTCCATGGGGTTCCCTTCCCGTTTCCATTGCTATCTCGATCTCTACCCGTACATCTTTTTCATAACGTTTCCCTTTGATTTCATCATGCCTGTGGAATTCGGGGGCGGGGATTTCAAGCTGAACCCTGTATTTTCCTTCCTTCGGAATCCTGAAAAATGCCCCGTAGTGCAACAGGAACGGGTGCCACAAAAGGGGAAAATCGGTTTCAATAATCTGATTTCCGTTGGTGTCAAGCACTTTTCCGCTAATCTTTAATCCGGGAATGAACCGCTTGTCCTGTTTGTCGCGCACCACAATTTCAAGGTGGGTATTAAAGCCTTCTTTTGGGGTATTCCATTTTAATGTTCCGTCCTGCAGCTGATAGGTGCCCTCGGCTTCTTCCGAAGCAAGGCTGATTATGTAGTCACCGGCCTCTTTTTCGGCGTGGTTGTCCATCCCCTTCATATAATCCAGCGCCGCAGAATACGCCCTGCCCTGTTCTTCGGCCAGTTTGATCTTTTTCTCGTTGTCTTCAATTTCCATTGGCAACTTTTTAAGTTGGTTCCATGAAGTTAAGCAGCAGCTGTGTTTTTTCCTGCCAATGTCCTGTTAAAAAGGATTCTAAAAATGGCATTTTTGAGAACCTTCCGAAGAAAATTTTATAGGAAAAACTGGAGGAGTTTAATTAAATTTTTTCTTCGGAAGAAAGCCTGCTGCATAGAAAACCCTCTTATCTGTATGGGGTGGTTCCCTTAACCTGATGCGGATTGGGGACTTTGCGCCGAAGGATGAGTGCTGCGATGGCTGCCGTGATCAAACCGGTAATTGCCGCCCAAACCATGCTTTGAATGATGTAGTTTCGAGGGTTGAAGTAGGCCTCGGCTTCTTTACGGGTCATTTCTCCGGTTTCTACAGAATATTCGGTGATATTGCTGAAGTAATCGGGCGTGATAAGCCCGCTTATCAGAAGTTGCACAAAAGGGGAGAGGATCACTATGCCAAGGGTTAAAATGGCGCCCGATTTAAAGCCTTCCTGCCAGTTCATAAAACCCCTGTAGTAATTTTTCCTTTTGTCGTAAAGGGCGAGCAGGTAGATACCAATGGCCACTATGGCAAAAAAGCTGGTGTAAAAGGAATGTTCGGCTATGTATTGGTCGTGCAGGCCAAAAAGTTTTTCTCCCAGCATCCAGAGGACCATAGCGATAGAAAAAATGACCGCCCATTTGATTTCAATGCGATATTTGCTCATATTGGTATAATTAGTCTTATAAAACTAACAAAAAAAGCAGTAGTATGAGGACTAAATGAAAAAGGCTGCCTTTTCAGGCAGCCTCGAATTTTTTTATAAAACTTCAGAAATTAGAGGAATGGAGCTGGAGAGACTTTCAAAAAATGGCATTTTTGGCACCTTATTCCTGCGTGTAATGCTGGGCCGGGAGTTCCCGAAGGGTTGCTGCGGCCTGTTCTGCCGTGATGTCCCTTTGTGGGCCGGCAAACATTTCATAACCCACCATGAATTTTTTCACCGTCTTTGATCTTAACAGCGGGGGATAAAAAGACATGTGAAAATGCCATTCGGGAAAATCCTGACCATTGGTTGGTTGCTGATGAATTCCGGAAGAGTAGGGGAAAGAGGTTTGAAACAGGTTGTCGTATTTTATAGTGAGCTGCTTCAGGATCCCGGCATAAGCATTTTCCTCTTCCGAAGAAAGCTGACCAATATGTTGCATTTGCCGCCGCGGGATGATCATGGTTTCGTAAGGCCAGATGGCCCAATAAGGCACCAGGGCAACAAAATGCTCATTTTTGAGCACAATTCTTTCTTCTGATTTTAGTTCCTGCTCAAAGTAATCTCCCAAGAGGCTTCTCTTATTGCGTTCCCAGTACTTTTTCTGATGTTCGGTCTTTTTCTGAACTTCAACCGGAACTGACAGCTGCGCCCAAATTTGCCCGTGCGGGTGCGGATTACTGCAACCCATCATATCGCCCTTATTTTCAAAGATCATCACGTGATTGATGTCTTCGCGGCTACCAAGACTGGCATATTCTTCTTTCCATTTCCGGATTACCTTCACAATATCACTGGTATTCATCACCGGCAGGGTAAGGGAATGATCGGGTGAAAAACAAACTACCCGGCAAATCCCAGTTTCGGCACTGGCTTTGAGCAGGCCGTCTTCAAATTCTTCTTTTGGACCCTCGGGCAGCAGTGCCGAAAAATCATTTCTGAAAGTATAAGGGTTGGTATAATGGGGATTGGTGTCTCCGCTGGCCCTTTTGTTTCCCGGGCATAAAAAGCAGTCGGCGTCATAAGAAGGCCTTTTTTCTTCGGCCACTTTTTCAAGTCGGCCCTGCCAGGGCCTCTTTGTGCGGTGGGGCGACACCAGGATCCATTCTCCGGTTAAAATATTGAATCTTTTGTGAGGATGGGTGTTGAAATCTTCAGACATGGATATTAATTTTTTTTCAGGTAGGTTCCCTGTTCCGGGGAAACGACTATAGCTTCAGGAGTAATACCGAATTCCTTTTGATAGGCTTCCGAAGCAATTTTTATAAACTCATCTAGGGCTTTCTCTTCGATCAAATTGATGGTACAGCCACCAAAGCCGCCGCCCATCATCCGGGCACCTTTTACCGGCGAATAATCTGTGGTGAGCTCTACCAGAAAATCGAGTTCCTTACAGCTCACCTGGTATTTGTCGCGCAATCCTTTGTGAGAATCATACATGAGCAGGCCAAACTGCTCCAGGTCTTTCTGTTTTATGGCTTCTACGGCTTTAAGCACGCGGTCATTTTCTGATACCACATAATGCGCCCGCCTGTAGAGCTGTTCGGGAAGGCTGTCTTTAACTTCGTATAGGCGTTCCAGGTTAACATCTCTCAGGGATTTAACTTCGGGGTAGGCCACACTTATAAGTTTTACTGCTTCTTCACATTCCTTTCTACGGGTATTGTACTCGCTCGAGGCCAGGCTGTGTGAAACACCGGTGTTTAAGAGCAGCAGCTTGTGACCTTCAAGGTCGGCCGGAATGTATGTGGCTTCCAGGTTGCGGCAGTCGAGTAAAATGAGGTGCCCTTCTTTGCTGAGAATGGAGGCATATTGATCCATGATCCCGCATTTAGTGCCCACGTAGTTGTGTTCGGCGTTCCTGGAAAGTTCGGCTATGGCCTGCCGGGAAAGGTCAAGGTGAAAAAGTTCGTTGAGGCCAAAAGCAGTCCCGCACTCCAGGGCAGCCGAAGAACTTATGCCGGCACCCACGGGCAGGTCGCTTTCAATGATACAGTCAAAACCTTCGGGATATTCCCCCAGCTTCTGGATCTCGTTGACCACTCCTAAAATGTAATTCTCCCAGTCTACATCGCTCCTGGAGATCTTCCGAAGATCAAAGCTGAAAGATTTATGATAAGTCTTGCTGTAAACGCTGCAGGTGTAAGGCGTGTTGTTGGCCCTAAAATGCAACTTGATGGTCTTATCTATTGCTGTGGGCAGTACAAACCCGTTGTTGTAATCTGTATGTTCCCCAATAAGGTTGATCCTGCCCGGGGCATACACCGTGAAGTCTTTTTGAAAATTCCTGAAAGTTTCCGGTACGTTTTCTTCCGTGATGTTTTTCATCAATGCTGAAATTTGATTTCCTCAAAGTTAATAAATGTATATCGTACAATCATTTTTTAATCCAGAAAAAAATGGTTTTTTTGTAGTAAGTAATATCACATTAATGTACGAAGAAAAAGAGGGCCTGCCGGCTGTTACCAGGAAATTCTATGAGCAGGGTGAGAAGATGCTCGTGGCTACAGACTGTATCATCTTTGGGTTTGATGCCGGAAGTCTAAAACTTTTACTTTTCAAAAGAAGGGTTTCTCCCCTGGAAGGGCAGTGGTCGCTTATAGGCAGTTTTGTAAAGCTTGACGAAGATGTTTCGGCTGCGGCCGAACGGGTGCTTGAAGAGATCACCGGACTTAAAGACGTTTACATGGAAGAGCTTAAGGTGTATGGCGCTGTAGACAGAGATCCCGGTTTCAGGTGCATCTCGGTGGGACAATATGCGCTCATCAGGCTTAATGAGTACGACAAGAAGCTGGTAGAGCAGCATGGCGCGGTGTGGCATGACGTGAAAGATCTGCCTGCGCTGGTACTCGATCATGAGCAAATGGTCAATGATGCTCTCGAAAAACTCAAATTCAAGGCCAGGTACCAGCCTCTGGGCATTGAATTACTACCCGAAAAATTTACAATCCCGCAACTTCAAAGCGTGTATGAGGCGATATTTCAGCGGGAACTCGATACGCGAAATTTCCGCAAAAAAGTTTTCTCCCATAATGTGCTCGTAAAACTTGACGAAAAAGATAAATCTTCCTCAAAACGCGGCGCATTTCTCTACAAATTTGACCATAAACGTTACAGCGACCTCCTAAAAGGCGGAAGCGACTTCGGCGTGCTATAGGAAATTCTTCAGAAGAAAATTTTTCTAAAAAGTCTTTTTAATTTCAGAAATAATGGTAATATTTACATTTATAAACTGCTGTATGAAACAACAGTTAAAATGGATCATTTTAGCATGTTTTTCCCTTAGCTTTTTTGGTTGCGAGTCCCTACCTCCTTCCAAAAAAGTAGGGGTGCAGCAGAAGCTTCCCCGCCAGGTCATCAACTTCAACAATAACTGGCAGTTTTACCGTGAAGATCCATCGGCATTAACAGAAAGAACCGTAGAAGATGTTTTTTTGCCACATTCTGTAAAGATCGAACCTTTGCTGGTAAACAACCAGTGGCAGGGAAAATCGGTTTACAGCAAAGAATTTCCTGTTGAAAAGGCCAAAAATGAAAAGTGGTTTTTCCATTTTGAAGGCGTTATGCAGGAGGCGCACGTGAGCATCAACGACTCTCTGGTAAAGACGCACAAAGGCGGATATTTGCCTTTTACTGTCGACGTAACGCCTTTTTTGAAGAATAATGCTCAAAATAGCATTAAAGTTGAGGTAATAAATCTTGATGACGCCACCATCCCACCCGGAAAACCGCTTGCCGACCTCGATTTTAACCTTTACGGGGGTATTTACCGCAATGTGCAGCTCATAAAGACCAATCTGGTTCATATTTCTGATCCGGTTTATGCAAAGGAGGTAAATGGCGGCGGAATTTTAGTGCATTTCGACAGTATTTCTGCTGAAAAAGCTTCCGGATTTGTAAAAGTGCATGTTGTTAATGATGCTGATGCTGAAAAAGAGCTGAGGATTCGTGCCACTTTTACTTCGGAAGAAGGCGAAAAAATGACATTTTTGACACCTCAGAAAAAACTGGCTTCCGGCGGAGATGGTCATTTTACAACTGAAGTTTCCGTAGAAAATCCGGAGCTGTGGAGCCCGTCCCAGCCTAATTTGTACCAGCTTGAAATTGAGGTGCTTGAAGATAAAAAGGTTATAGACCGACAAAGCATCACCACCGGAATAAGGAAAATTGAACTTACCGGAAATGCATTTTATCTCAACGGCAAAAAGCTCTTTATTAACGGTACCAACCGCCACCAGGAATATCCTTATGTGGGCTATGCCATTTCAAATGAAGCCAATTACCGCGATGCCTATAAAATTAAACAGGCAGGTTTTAATTTTGTGCGGCTTTCCCATTATCCACATTCCACTGCCTTTTTAAAGGCCTGTGATGAGCTGGGCTTGCTGGTGATGGACGCCATTCCCGGCTGGCAGTTTTATGAAGAAGGGGAATTTGTTGAAAATGCGCTGCAGGATATTAAAGATATGGCGCGGCGGGACCGCAATCATCCCAGTGTGGTTTTTTGGGAGAATTCCCTCAATGAATCGGGGATGACCGAAGCTTTTATTGAAAAAGCCAATCAGGTTTTAAAAGCCGAACTGCCTTACGAAAATACATTTAGCGCCGGCTGGATAGACCACCCGGCTTACGACCTTTTTATTCCTGCGCGGCAACATGCGCAGCCTCCTTCTTACTGGAATGACTATAATAAGCCCAACCGACCTGTTTTAATTGCTGAATATGGCGACTGGGAATATTACGCCCAGAATGCCGGCTTTAACCAGAAGGCATTTGGCGACCTGAAGGAAGAGGAGCGAACTAGCAGGCAATTAAGATCTGCCGGTGAAAAAAGGCTTTTGCAGCAGGCATTGAATTTTCAGGAAGCCACAAATTCCAACCTGAAGGGCGAACAGACCATTGGAATGTCAAACTGGTTGATGTTCGATTATAACCGCGGATATGCCAACGACCTTGAAGCCTCAGGGATTTCAGATATTTTCAGGATCCCGAAGTTCAGTTACTATTTTTATAAGAGTCAGAAGTCGCCATATCAGGGAAATTTTTCAGAACCTATGGTATATATCGCCAATTACTGGCAGCCCAATTCCACTACAGATGTTACCGTGTACAGCAATACCGAAGAAGTGGAGCTTTACCTGAACGGAAATTTGATCGAAAAAAAGAAACCGGTTCGCACTGAATTTTCGGATGAACTGTGGTATCCGCCTTTTACATTTTCAATTCCTGAGTTTGTTCCGGGGGAATTAAAAGCCGTCGGGTTCATTGATGGAAAAGAAGTGGCCAACCATGTGGTGCGAACCCCAGGAGAGGTGTCAAAAATGGCACTTTCAGCAGATATTTCAGGAAAGGAAATCGCCAGGGAAACTTCAGATGTGGTTTTTATCTACGCAAAACTTCTGGATGAAAACGGAACTTTGGTTCACAATGCCACTTTACCTGTAACCTTTAAAATCACTTCCGGAGAAAATGCCGAACTAATTGGCGAAAATCCTGTAAAAGCCGAAGCAGGCATTGCCACGATCCTTTTAAGAACAAAAGAATTAAAAGCCCCTGTAAGCGTGGAAGCTGGTGCAGAGGGGGTGGAGCCCGTGACTATTACTTTGAAATAAACAATCATGAATAATCTTAGATTTATAATTTTCCTGGCCCTGAGTATCGCAGTGGCGAATCAGGTTGTGGCGCAGACTGTCAAAAATGGCAGAAAAGGAGATGTTTTTGTAGATGACAGCGGCGTGATGCGCTGGAGTCAAAATAAAGAGGAGGTGAAAGGTTTTGGAGTGAATTATTCCGTGCCTTTTGCTCATGCTTTTCGGTCTGGTAAGAAAATGGGGGCGGACCTTAAAAAGGAGATGCAGAACGATGTTTACCATTTTTCCCGCCTGGGTTTTGACCTGTACCGCATTCACATCTGGGATACCGAAATAAGTGATGCAGAGGGAAATCTTCTAAAAAACGAACATCTTGACCATTTTGATTTCCTAATCAACGAACTTAAGCAGCGCGGAATCAATTTCGTGCTCACGCCCATTGCCTATTGGGGCGGTGGCTGGCCGGAACCCGATCTCGAAACACCCGGTTTTTCTCACAAATACGGAAAAGAGGGCAGCCTCACTCATCCCGATGCCATTAAAGCCCAGGAGAATTACCTGGCCCAGTTCCTGGAGCACGTGAATCCTTACACCGGTATTGCCTACAAAGACGAACCCAATGTAATAGCTTTTGAAATAAGCAATGAGCCGCACCACCGGGAGCGTCCTGAGAAGGTGCAGGAATTTATTGAGAGGATGATTGCCTCCATGAAATCTACCGGTACCAAAAAGCCCATTTTCTATAACGTGACCCATAGCATTCAGCTGGCTGAAACTTATGCAAAAGCCGGGATAGACGGCGGGACGTTCCAGTGGTATCCCACGGGACTGGGCTTTGGAAAAGAACTGGAGGGCAATCTCCTGCCCAACGTGAACAATTATGAGATTCCGTTTGAGGAGGTTTGGGAGGAAAACGGACTGGCAAAACTGGTTTACGAATTTGATGCGGCCGATGTCATGAAAAGCTACATATATCCGGCAATGGCGAGAAGCTTCAGGCAGGCCGGGATCCAGGTAGGAACCCATTTTGCCTACGACCCTACTTTTATGGCAGCTTATAACACCGAATACGACACGCATTACATGAACCTCGCCTACACGCCCTCAAAAGCCCTGGCGTTGATGATTAGCGGTGAAATTTTTCACCAGTTGCCAATGAATAAGGATCTGGGCAAATATCCTGCTAATCTCAACTTCGGAAATTTCAGCATAAGCTATGAGAAAGATCTGGCTGAAATGAATTCCGAAGAAAATTTTATTTACAGCAATACTACTGAAAGCCGTCCGAAAAACATCAAAAAACTGAAGCAGATAGCAGGCGTTGGAAATTCTACGGTGGTGAACTATGAAGGAAAAGGAGCTTATTTTCTTGATAAGCTTGAAAAAGGTGTATGGCGGCTGGAAGTAATGCCCGATGCTGTTCTGGTTGAAAATCCCTTCGGAAATAACAGCCTGAAGAAAACGCTGGCGGTGATAAATCATGCCGAATGGCCGATGAAAGTCACACTTCCCGACCTTGGGCCTGACTTTTCCATTAACGGCCTTAATTCCGGAAATGAAGTTTCAAAAAATGCTTCTGAAAGCGGATTCTCTATAAAACCGGGTACTTATATACTTGTCAAAAATGGCAAAAAAAGTAGGTCTTCCTACAAAGGCTGGAGCGAAAAAGATTTGGTTGCTTTTGTAGCCCCTAAAACTACGGTAGAAAGGACTTACCTGGTCCATGAGGCTGTTCCTACGCTTACTGAGGGTAAAAAACATGAAATTTCAGCTGAAATTGTTTCAAATAAACCTGTAGAAAAGGTTGAAGCCTGGTTTAGGAACGGAAATACTTATGAAAGTGTGCAATTTCAGCAAAAAGAGGCATATAATTTTGCTGCCGCAGTTCCCGAAAAGTTGCTCAAAAAGGGCTTTTTAGAATACCGTATTATAGTAAGCACTTCCGAAGGAACCAATACTTTTCCGGGAGGACAAAAAGGGAATCCGGGCGAATGGGATTTTGATCCTGATGCGCCTTACAGGATACGTATAGTCGAGCCTGAGGCGCCGGTTTACCTTTTCAATGCTTCGGAAGACAGCGGGAATGTCGTGGCGAGCTGGCTGCCAACCCTCAATACAGTGCCTGCTGCGCATCCCGGAGAAGCTGAATTTAGAGTGAATGTGGAAAAGCTTTTTGAAGTAGATCCTGAAAATACCGAAGCTGAACCAGTTTATGACTATTCTTTCCGGTACAATTTTAACAGGAAAGTTGCGGGTAGGGAAGAGGCTTTGGAGGATAAAACACGCTTGATCTTCAAAGGAAAAGCCCTCAATGATAAACCGGTGAAACTGCAGGTAGCTCTTGTAATGGATAACGGCAGGTCTTTTGGAAAAGTTATAGAACTTCAGCCTGAAATTCAGGAATATGAAATCGCCCTTTCTGAACTTCAGCCCGTAAAAACAGTTACCCTGCCCAGGCCTTATCCTTCTTTTTTACCACTTTACATGGAACACAATATCCAGGAAGAATTTGACCTCAAAGATGCTGAAAGTCTGCAGTTCTCCATAGGCCCCGAGCTTTCTGAGAACGAACAACAGGAACAGCATGGCATGGGGATTGTTTCGGTGAGACTGGAGTAGATTAAATTAGTGGTCAGAAATAAACAGCAAAATACAAGCACCAAATTCCAATTTTTAACCTCTCCTTCGGAGGGGTGGCCGCAGGTTGGGGTGGTTATTGTGTGCGACGAATTCACAAATGTTCTATTTTCTTCCTTGGGAATTTTTAGTTGTGATAGTTGGTGTTGAACAGGTTGGAGTTCACATTGGTTTTAAGAATTTTTTATATTAAAAATAAACATTCTTATTACCGTCCCCTCCGCCGGAGGGGTGGCCAAAGGTCGGGGTGGGGGTAAGAACATGTCGTTCTTCCGGAACCAGACATCAGATTCCATAAAAAAAGCCGGTCAAATTTTGACCGGCCTTTCAGATCTTCTTTCCAAAGAAATTATTTCATGATCGAGTAAATGGCGTAACCGTTGGCGGGGGCACGTAGGCTCACATTTCCATTTTCATCGGTAGTTGGGGTATAGTCAATATTACCGCTGTAATCCATTAAAGGTGCCATGTTCCAGTCTGTATCAACCTCTTTGAACTTAATGTTTCCGTTAAGGTTGAGGTAAAGTATCAATCCCGGATTGTTAGTAGTACGGGCTCTTTTCATGATATATTCATCATTATCGGCGAACAGTACTTCTACTTCTCCGTTTGCAATAGAATTATTGATGAGCATCAACTGCTTTAACTGGCTTTGAAAAGCTGGATTCTCATAATCTGAATAAAAGATTGTTGGATATCCCGGATGTGTAAGGATATAAGCGTAGGCCATCAATTTATTCTCTTTTGAGATGAAGTTATCTTCATTTGAATCCTTTTCGGTATCATGGTTGGCAGTGAAGGTCACTGCTTTTTCAGGATGGGTTTTCCACAACATATCCTGGGTTAAATAGGTAAGATCATTATATCTGTCTAAAGCTTCATCCAGTTTGTAAAAGGTGGAAAAGTCGAATACTGAAATTCCTGTTTTTTCAATGTAGTTTTCCAGAACAGCAGGGTTTCCATCCCACAGCTCTGCAACTCCAAATCCGCCTACAGATTCCATCCAGTCTTTTACGACCCACGGGGCGAAACCTTTGACAAAATCAAAGCGCCAGCCGTCAAAACCTACGTTGTTCTTGTAGTATTTAGCAACGGAATTCTCATTAAGCCATAGCCAGTCCTGCACATGTTGTACATCGTGATCAAGATCCTGTCCAAGAAAATATCCGCTGTCGTACTCACTGGTACTGTTGGGATGAAAATCTTCCCAGGTACGGTTAAACATTCCTGAAGCATTGCCGTGAGCTTCGTCGAAAAGCGTGTAGGTAGAATCCTGTACGTAAGGGTTCCATTCTTTACCTCCACCCGAGTTATGGTTAAGAACGATATCGGCAATCACTTCAATTTCGTTGCTGTGAGCAGCGGCAATTAGGTTGTCGAGTTCTTCTCTGGAACCAAAACGGGTTTCGGTGGTTTCATGCTGAAGATATTCCCCCAGGTCATAATAATCTGAAGGGTCATAACCCATAGAATAGCCACCAGATTGCCCTTTTGAAGCAGGCGGAAGCCAGATGCGATTCACACCTGCATTAGCCCATCCCTCAATTTTTTCGGAAATTACATCCCACCATTCATGCCTTGGTTCTACATCCCAGTAGAAAGCCTGCATCATAACCCCGGTGCCATTGTCATAATCTGCCAGGTTAATTGGCTGTGCCTCGACAGGAGCTGGGTTTACCGGTTCTTTTCCCGGATCTGGATCCCCCGAATCATCATCTGAGGAACATGCTCCCAGGGCGAACAGGGAAAAGAGGAAAGGATATAAAAATTTTGATTTTTTCATTGTTGTGTTTTTGATCAGGATATAAAAAAGGCTGTCTAAAAAGCCCTTTTTGACGCCAATTTACTCATATTGACGTTTTTAGGGCTTTCTAAGACAGCCTTTGTTTAAACCTAGTTTTTATTCAGGCTGTACGTGTAATTTCTTGGATTGCTTAAATCCATAGTGATAGTGAAGTTGCCGCTCTCTGGCACTCCAATATTTGCTCCTTTTAGATCTAACGTTCCATCAGCATCGTTGTCACCGAATTCGATGTCCCAGGCATCATTTGCTCTAAATTTTAATCCGTTGTCTGGAGCTTCCTGCTGGGTAAGATCCATGGTTACAGTCCAAAGTTTGGTTTCAGGATTGTATTGCATATCGGTGTCTGAATCCCAAGCTGTAGGAGTTGCGTTGCCTATAACACCAAAGTCAACTTTAGTAAGAGAGTAGGTGAGAGCATCTGTATTAACTTTTACAAGGTAATACCCACCGGTACCGTCTGGTGTACCAGCATTTACTTCCCCTTCCTGAACAAGAGACCCTGTAAAGCCTCCTGCTTCTGTACCTGCATCTCCATAATCTCCATCCCATACTGTGTTAGTTGGAAGAAATTTAAATTCTGGAGATTCAGCATTGATGTATACAAAACCTTCAAAATCAGTTTTACCTTCACCAGATGCAGCTAAAGGCACTCCATCCTGAGGAGTCCAGTCTTTACCGTAACCACCGGCAGCCTGGAAGTTACCTACCATATAAATTTTAGGCAGCTCTACTTCTTCGTCACCTGTATCTTCAGGAATAACTATATTTATGGAATGCACTTCTGAAGCGTGTATCATTTCACCTGCTGTACCGGCAGTAGCTACAACCTGCACATACATAGTGCCCGAGTTTGGAGCCTCGGTGGTTGGATCTTTATCCAGACCCAGCTCATTAGTAGCAAAAGTCATAAATTGTTTCACTTTTACTGCGAGGTTTGTTCCTGCTGTACTTCCCAACAGTGCCGGATCTGACATTTCTTCAGAAGCAGACGCCAAGACATCATAATTAATGTTTGTAGGCACATCAAGGTTTATTTCATTCCACACAAATCGTTCTACAGTGTTTTCAGCTGTAGAACTGGTCAATACGTATTCTGGTGAGAATGTATTGACAAAGGAGATTCCTTCTGGGTCTGGTTGTGCGATGAATACCACATCATCATCACTCGAACAGGCGTTAAAACCTACAAGAGCGACAAAAGCTAATAGTACTATTGATAATTTTTTCATTGTTCTCATTTTATAAATAATGTTAGTATCCTGGGTTTTGTGTTAAGTTGGTGTTTACTCCCAGATCGGAAGCAGGGATAGGGAAGATGTTTCTGTAGGGAGCGGTGGTTGTTCCCTGAGGAACATCACCTTTCCATGCCCACACGCCATTTTCAGTAAAACGGTTGAAACGGATGAGGTCTGTTCTTCTGTGTGCTTCCCAATATAACTCCCTTCCGCGTTCGTTGATTAGGAAGTTGTTGTTAATGGCACTTGCTGAGATAAGCCCGTTACCTTCTCCATAAGCTCTTTCCCTTAGTTCATTGATATAATCAACGGCCTGAGACATATTGGTATTGGTTCTGAAAGCAGCTTCGGCATACATGAGGTATACGTCACCCAGCCTGAACAGTGGGAAATCTGTATCTACATGTTCTCCGGTAGCATCGCTTCCCTGGTTGCCATTTACATCTACGTTCTTGTACTTACCAACTGCATAACCATCTGTAAAGCTGCTTATGCTGTTGATTTCAAGGCTTTGGCCTTCAGTATAGAACATTTCCCTTTCATCGGCAGAATCTGCTCCATCAGGAAACAGGCTTACAAATTCGGGAGTTGTTCTTAGACCTGCCCACCCAGAGTTCACTCCAAATTCTTCAGGGTCCATATCCCCACCAACAGAGGCGTGAATGATAAAGGTGAGTCCGCCGTAAGAGTTAGTGTTAAGTCCGTCAAACCTAATGGGGAAAATGATCTCGTTTTGAGCCCCGTTAACATCATTATCGGCAAGGAAGAGTTTCTGGTAATCGTCTACTAGGGTGAAACCTGCATCTATTACTTTTTGAGAATAGGTGAGTACATCGTCGTATCTTGGAGTACCGGTATAAACTTCTGCATTAAGGTAAAGTTTGGCAAGAAGGGTCCAAACAGCAGCCTGGTCTGCACGCCCATATTCATTCTGGCCTGCAGCTACTACTTTACCTTCTATATCAAGAAGTTCGCTCTCAATATAATCAAAGAGTTCGGCTCTCTGGATTTGTTCCGGAAGAAAAGCACCCACCGGGCTGTCTTCAGTAATAAAAGGAGGGTTTCCATAGAGATCCATCGCGTGATAGTAGCTCAAGGCTCTAAGGAACCTTGCTTCTGCCCTAAACTGCTGAATTTCGGCCATTTCAGATTCTTCAATTCCATTGGCACTTAGATTGGCATCACTAGACTGGCGAATATATTCATTGGCCTGTGCAATTTGATAGAGGATCCTGGAGTACATGGTTCGAATAAATTCGTTTCCTGAAGTCCAGTTCTGCCCGTGTAAATCGGCAATAGTACCATCATTCCAGCCAATTAGGGCTTCATCTGTAGGTAGCTCCTGGAGCATCCAGTAGAGGCGCATGTATTGAGAGAAGCCTTCGTCCAGTCCCAAAAGGTCTGGATTACCTGCAGGGCCTTCCTGCCCGCTCACTGCAAGACCGGCATACAATTTTGCCAGGAACTGTTTGTAAGCAGCCGAATCATCTAGTAACTGGCCCGGTACTTTCCTGTTGTCTTCAGGCTGTAGATCTAGTTCACTCTCACAAGATCCCAGAACTGTAAGGCTGAGGAAGATGAGAAAGAATGATTTTATTTTATTGTTCATATTCATAGTTTTTTAATTCTCTAAAATGTTAGATTAAGACCTAAAGTATAGGTTCTGGGCCTTGGATAGAAGTTGTTATCTATACCGCCAGAGATCTCGGGATCAAGACCGTCATAATCTGTAATGGTCAAAACGTTGCTGGCTGTTAAAGAAGCACGGAAGTCTACTTTTTCTCCTGCGATTAGGTACCCGATAGATACGTTATCAAGCTTCACAAAATCTGCACTTTGCACATAGTAATCTGAGAAGAACTGGCTTTCATTGAAGTCGGTCTCTAGAACGTTTGAGTTAAAGTTCGAGTAGTAAGGTTGCGGAGTAACAGTTCCGGCGCCTCTAAACCCTGTAGCAGACTGCATGTTGTTGTACATGTAACCTCCAAAGCTTCCCCTCCAGGTAAAACTAAAGTCGAAATCTGTATAGTTGAAGTTACTGCTTAAGCCCATATAGAAATCGGGTGAACCTTTTTTGTAAGGTTGACGATCAATTTCCGTAATGGTATTGTCTCCGTTAACATCAACATATGCACCTTCAATTGGCTCTCCATTTGGGTCATAAACCTGTCTGTACACAAAGAAAGTAGTAGGGTCAATTCCTTTTTTCCAGATTTGGATCATGTTACCAACACCACCGCTTATTTCTCCTTTAGGGATAAAAAAGTTTGGATCTTCTCCCAGTGACAATTTTGTAATTTCAAGATCCTGGAAGGTGATGTTGTAATTAAGGGACCAGTTCATCTTATCTGATCTTATAATATCCCCATTCAATCCAATCTCAAGACCCTTGCTCACTGTTTCACCAACGTTGGTGATCAAACGGTCAGATAGGTTTGCACCTGCAGGAACCGGTACTTCGGCCAACAGGTTTTCGGTAGTTCTGTGGTAAGCATCAACGCTACCTGTTAACCTGTCATTAAGGAATCCAAAATCAATACCCACGTTATAAGTTTGCAGCTCTTCCCATTTTAGGTCTTTATCGTATTCTTCTGGCCTAAGGGTTTGGTAAAAACGATCTCCAAACTGGTAGCTGGCACCTCTTTCACTAGGGGTATAGATCCCCATATAACCGTAGTTAGATCCAATTTCCTGGTTACCGGTTACCCCGTAACCTGCCCTTAGTTTTAATTCAGAAAGTACTCCTGAATCTTTAAGGAAATCTTCATTGTTGATCTTCCAGCCTAAAGATACGGCAGGGAAGGAGCTCCAACGGTTATCTTCGCTAAACCTTGAAGAACCGTCCATACGATAACTACCAGAAATCAGGTATTTGTCGGCTATGTCAAAACTTGCTCTTGCGAAGTAAGATTCAAGAGCATTTCTGTCAACGGTAATAGGGTTTAGTACCCAGTTTCCTTCTACGGCAGCATCGGTATATCTCTGCTGGCTGGAGATAAAGAACTCCTGGTAAGAATGTCCTACTGTAAAATCAAAAGCAGTGCTTAAAGATTCAACGTAAGGTTTATAGTTGAAATAGAAATCCAGTAACTGGTTTCTGTTCATTCCCCAATAGACCTCTTCATCTGCAATGTCCTGAAGCACGACTGCAGAACTTGTAGGGCGTATATTAAACCCATCATTTTCAGAATAATCAAGACCTGCGTTCAGGTTGAATTTTAAGTCATCTACAAACGGAATCCTGTAATCAATGTTAAAGTTTGTGATCAAACGTTTGGTTTTTCCTTCATCTTCACGTTGAAGCAAAAGGGCAACCGGGTTACGTGTAGCCTGTTGTAAAGCCACTCCTTTGTTGTTTGTCCACTCATAGAATCCTCCATAGTTGCTGTTTTCATCATATACAGGCTTGGTAGGATCAAAGTTTACTGCGGCACCAATAGCGCCTTCATCAGCAAAGTTGTTACGGTCAATACTTCCCTTGGCAGTAAGGGTAAGTTTAAGATCGTTGTCTAGAAGATCATAATTGAAAGCAGTGTTTAACGCATTTCTCTCATAAGTATCGGTTCTTAAAACTCCGGTTTGTGAGGTATGGTTAAAGTTGACACGATAGTAGAAATTTTCAAGACCCTGTGAGACCGTAAGGTTGTGAATTGCACCCACCGAAGTTTGGTAGATCTCATCCTGCCAGTTGGTATTAGCATCTCCCAAGAAGCCAACATCGGTACCGGGAGTAGTTTCAATCAGGTTTCTGAATTGTTCGGCATTTAGAACATCAACGGTTTCTACTACCTCTCCAACTGAAGCTTTAAGGTCATACTCAAACTTGAGGTCTGAATTCTTTTTACCTTTTTTGGTGGTGATAAGAATAACCCCGTTAGAAGCCCTAGAACCGTAGATGGCAGTTGCCGAAGCATCTTTAAGTACCACAAAATCCTGGATCTCATTAGGGTTAATAGCATTGAGCTGGTTTCTTACTCCCTGTACACCTCTTTGGTCTAAAGGCACACCATCAACCACTATAAGTGGAGAGTTGTTGGCCGATAGGGATGAACCACCACGAATCCTGATCTCTGTTCCACCTCCGGGTGCACCGCTACCCGAAGTAATTTGAACCCCGGCCGATTTCCCCTGAATCAATTGTTCTGGAGAAACAATGGCTCCCTGGTTAAATTCTTCGGTGGAAATTTGTTGAACGGCCCCGGTGGCATCCTGCCTTCTTGTGGAACCGTAACCAATTAAGACTACTTCTTCAAGTATAGCTGTATCGGGGGCAAGTTGTACGTTGATGGTTTCCTGCCCTGTATAGGGAATCTGTTGTGGAGCGAAGCCTATGTATGATATTACTATCACATCATCGAGATTCACGCCGTCAAGGGTGTATTCCCCATCAAAATTAGTTGTGGTACCGGTAGTGGTACCTCTAATTACTATGTTAGCGCCGGGAATAGGCATCCCTGTATCCCTTTCGGTAACAATACCGCTAACAGTAGATTGAGCAAAAAAGCTCATTGGCATCAATAACATGAGCAATGTGCTTTTAATAAATGTTCTCATAAATTTGCTTTGTTAGGTTTTACTTATTTTAACCTTATATTTCTACTTTCCGGGAATA